>JAAHTH010001199.1_pt2 | contig 20800 bp, 17 predicted proteins | sample 6116091 | NCBI WGS metagenome assembly JAAHTH01 (sample SAMN13939990, study PRJNA603662) | sponge metagenome | isolation source: marine sponge | host: Mycale hentscheli | place: New Zealand | collected 2006 | reverse complement strand
CTATCGAAGGTGTTTATGCTGGGGGTAAGGCAGTCCAAGCATCTATTAAAGCATACCGTGCTAAATATTCTAAAAACGATGCCGACGAAGATGGTGACGGAAAAGGAGACGATGAGGATGATGGAGATGATAATACAAGGGGAGGCGGAGATGATGATGCCCAACCCAATCAAGGTGGCGATGACCAGGTAGGCGATGATACTAATGTCGGTGATGATCTCGCCGATGGAGCAGAAGATGATGTAGGAGACCTCGCAAGTCAAGCACGTCAATTTTTAGGCGGATTTAGTGGAGAAAGCGGAAGTGGTGGAAGTGTCCCACTTCAAGATTTAGGTGGTGATGGAGCAGAATTAGGAGATGCTGGAACACAGGGCAGTACATCATTAGGTTTTAGAGACCCAGGGGCATTCGATGAAAGTGTCGACCCCTTTCAACCTACTGCTGGGCAACAAGTTAGACCTACTGAAACTGGCGGTGTCGATCCAGATGAACCCATACAAATGGATGAAATAGACCCAACAGGGACAGGAAGACCTCCTACACAATTAACTCAGCAAGAGCAACCTGATCAACCAGACCCAGCACCTGAACCAGAAGATGTTAATACAACTCCTACCCAGGGAGGTGTGGAAGATACTGGTGCTGATTTAGGAGCAGATACTGGTGCTGAAGTAGGCACAGAAGTAGGCACAGAAGTGGGGGCAGAAGTGGGATCGGATATAGGCGGTGCCGTCCTCGCTGGTCTGGGAATCGCAAGTGAAGCAGTCCCTGTCGTGGGCGGACTGGTGGCGATCGGTGTGGGATTATATGAACTCTTCCACCATCATTCTAAACCTAAACCTCCTCCTCCTCCAACTAATACAGTCAGTCAAAAGGGAGAAATGGTAGTGCCATCATTCGATAGTGTCACAGATACACCAGCATCCCAATCGGCATTTTAATGGACAAGAGTGGCATTTACTTTCTTATATATGTTAGTGCCACTTCTGTCCATATTATTCTAATTAGAATCGGTATTTTATAAAAAATTGATTTTTGTAAAAAATTGAAATGGTTTTTAGGGTAAAGATAATAAGCATATAACCAAACCGAACGCAACAACCAAACGCAACAGTTCAAAAACGAATATCTAATTAGATTTATCAACAAAAACCACAACCAAAGCAAACCTGTACGCAATTATGGAAGGCATGACAGTCGAAACCTACACCGATGGCAAAGACCTCCAAAAAACATCAGAAATCAGATATGTGCCTCCCAAGGAAGAAACCAACCCATACCCCAAGGGAACTCCAAAATATTATACAACATCTATAAAACTCAGAAACAAAACACTTATTAGAGCGAAATTGTTTTTAGACCAGAATATCGACCGACTGGAACAAGCAATGGAGAAAGATCAAATAAAAGAGCAGGATTATATCATAACCATGGACACGATGATGATACTTAAAAGAGTAGTCATCCCACACCAAGAAGCATCAATCGCCTTTTTAAAGATGATTAATATGGATTTAAATATGAGGGATGTCGAGATTATGGCAAACTCGCAGAGCATGTTTAATAAAATATGGATGAATATACCAAGCGGAAGGGCATCGGATTATAACAAAGAAGATGACCAGAATAACTTATTTAACATAAACAATCTATCCTCCATGTATTTATATATGGAACATATGAAGAAAACAAATCAAAAACAGAAAAACAGTCCAGTCGTTATGGGTTTTAAATTTAAGGAGATTAAACTTTATAAGGAATGCCTTATTAAATGGGAGAGAGAGATAGTCCATCCAGTTAAGGCGATTATAAAAAAGTATATTTAGTAAAAAATAAACTAAAAAAATAAATATTATAAAAATTTTACATTAACATTTTTTTTTAATTTTTTGTAAAAGTTAAAAAATTTTTTTCTTTTTATATTGTATATAAAAATGTTTAAGCAACAAGGTTCAGGTCAGTTCATTCCAACGAAGTCAATCGAAGTCAAACCAGAGGCACAAGTCGATTATAATCCTATCGACCAAACTCAGGTCCGCTTTCTTATCCCTCAGTATTTAGGGTTTATCGATCCAAAAGAAAGCAAACTCCAATATAAACTAACATTCCAGGGCAGAGGTCGTCCCCAACCTTCTTCCAGAGCAGGTGTCCATTCTTTATGGCGTGATTTTAGAATCCAGGACGGTACTGGACAGACTACCATAGAGGAAGTCCAGGATTATAATGTTCTCACTGCTCAGTGGTGGGGTTATACTCAAAATCATTCTATTAGTAGTCGTCGAACTCTTTTCGAGGGTAAATCAGAAAGTCCTGCCGTAGGTGATAGTCTTTATTATACAAGAGGTCAGGACTGGAGTCAGGGTCCTGTGACATCTCCACTAACCGCCAAGACTCTGGAAATAGAGCAACCCCTTTATTCAGGCATTCTTTCATCTGATAAGGTCTTCCCTCTTCTCGCAACCCAGGGTCTTCGACTTCAAATGACTCTCGATAATATTAGTCGTGGGTGTGTTTTTCAAACTGGGACACTCGGAGTCCAGAAAGATAAAAGTGCTGATGTAAGTGCCTGTCAGAGTAAGACCGCAAAGAATGCTGGTGATGATGATAAAACCGCAATCGGCGACACTTTTAAGATGGCGATTAAGCAACCTGCTGATGCTCCTACTGGACGTGGTGTATTTAGGAATGCTTCTCCGTATAATAATAATCCATTCGATATAGGCGATCGTCTTTATGTAGGCGATGGAGCAGGTGCCGAGTCGCTCGGTGTTATTGTAGGATTCGATAAAGATGGTGACGGTGATTTAGAGATCGAATATATGCCAGATAGAGCAGATGGTGCTGGTCTCGCAGGAGGTCATGGTGCTGATAGTCCTGTTTATGTTCTAACCCAGGAGCGTCTTTTAGGTGTCACTCTCGCTAATCTTCCCCAGGCACAGATTGATCTCGCCAAGGTTCCAATCACTTATACCATGAGTGATATTCAGTGGATTTTAGGCGTGGTTAGTCCCCCAGAAGGTTATGTTAAGGCGATGATGACCCAGATGGGTTCAAGTAAAGGACTGGCGATGGATTTTAAAACTTATTCAACTTATAGGGTCAATCTTACAGCACTTAATGGATTAACTAACCAACTCATCCCAGCAACTGCCATGAGGGCATATTCGGTTTTATCTGTTCCACTCGCACAGGATAAACAACTCGACTTCGAGCAGGATAGTCTTCAAGGACAGGTCGATGGAGCACAGAATTATCAATATGTATTAGGCGGTCATCTTATCCCAGATAGACCTATTAGACTCGAACGTTATAGTAGTTCTCCTCCGCATGTCGATGCTCTCCATCTTATAGAATTAGAAAAGTCTCTCGTGAACTGTGGATATGGTGTTAGGGATTTACAGCGAGTGCCTGACAGGTTTTTACTCGGCAGAGCATTTAGTAAATATGGACAGGTTAGTGATTTAAATAGTAGGGATTTATCACTCCGCATGGAATATAACGGAGCAACCGAACAGAAACTCTTTAATCATTATGTATGCCATATTAGGCGTATGGTCGTCGCACAGGGACGTGTGATGGCAATGTAAATTAATATTTAAATTTTTATTTAAAAACTTTTAATTTAATTAAGAAGAAATAATTAAATTAATTTTATCTGAAAAAAAAAATATATATATATTATAAAATGAACATAGTCTCAGTCGAAAAAGCAGAAATATTCCCTCTCAATCCTCCAAGCGATGGCACTTATTCTTTTAAGAAGGGATTCCCCATAGTACAGTTCCAGATCGCAAATCAGGATAAAATGCTTAATGGACAGACTCTCCGTCTTAATGGTAAATTTAAACTCCAAAAACCTGGCGGAGGTCTACCCACTAATGCCGACGGAGGTGACGCTACTTCTAACGGCATCGCACTTAATAGTCGTGTAGGCATCCCATCTATCTTCCAGCAAATCACTCTCGCTACACAATCTAACCAGACACTCGAAGTGGTTAGGTCATATGGTCGCTACCTCGCCAGTGTAGTCCCAGTGACTCATTCTCAGTCTGATTTAGATACAGTTCTCAGTCAAGGTAATCCAGCATCTGCTTCTCGGTCTTTTGTAGGTGCTCATAGTGTTAATCAGGAAGTCTCATTTAGTATTCCTCTCCGCACTGGTCTTCTTAACTCAGGACAACCTATCCCACTCGGCACTAATGGTCTTCGAGGTATGCTTATAAATCTCGAACTCGCACCTGATAGTCATGTTATTAGTGGTTATTCAACCTTCGCTGAGGATGGCACAGAAACTAAACAATTATTTAATCCAATCTCTACTGGGGCATCTTATGAAATTAGTGACCTATCTATCACTTATGATTTACTTATTCCAGACGAAAGTGGCAGACAGCAGATGAGTTCTCCTGCTACTGGACAGTTCGTGTATAATAGTATTAGTCAGTTATATGGTGTCCTCAATTCATCTGACCAGACACAGAATTATAATTTAGGCACTTCTAATACTCTCTCCGTCTTCCATTCTTTTATCCCTACAACATTTATTAATAACTTCGCACAGGATGGTTTTTCTACAGACCGCCTCGCTAATAGTAATGGTGGTGCTTTCGATCAGGAAGCAATCATTAAGAGAGTGACATTTATTAGGGGTGGCACAAAGTTCCCTCTCGATTATTCTCTCGAAGTCGAAGAGGAAGGACAGGAAGCAAGACCCCAGACACAATTAGAAACTAAATTTATCGATAGTATTAAACCGCTCCCAAGTGCTAATCATTCTCTCATGTCTCTCCAAACCCAGAATAGTGTAGGAGATAAAATAGGATTTAGTCTCGACCCTGTCCCAGAAAAGTCCGCAACACTTACAGATCCTAAACCAGTATTCGGTGCTGGTATTAACTTCGACCCTCTAACAAGAGTGGGTGTCGATTTTAAGAATACTAATTATGGCATTAGAATTGAAAGTGGACTGGACGGACAATCTCCCAATAGTGTTTATACTTATGTGGTCGCCAAAAATGTCCTGACTTATTCTCCAAATGGTATTATGGTCCAGACTTAATTTAGGCAAAATTTATATTTAGTTTTTTTACATTTACTTTATTAAATTAATTAACATTTAATAAATTAATTTTTCTCTCAAAAAAAAAATATATATATATTATAAAATGGCAAGTTCTATCCCAGAAGCACTCAAACCAACAACGATGAGTACCGTCTCCACAATGAATATAGAGACAAATGTTCTCGACCCTATTGTTATTAACCAATCCTTCGCACGATTCGTATTAGAAAGAAAAGGCATTCTCGATATGGGTAGTGTAATCACCCTCGCTGTCACTTCTTCCCCAGGAGCAACAGGTAAAGCATATCTTCCAATTAAGACAGGAATTCACGCACTTATTAAGAGAGCAGTTCTCCGTATAGGTAGTAAAGTAGTCGCCATCACTGATGAATATGGTACATATATGACTATTAGACGACAGTTTAAGACACCAGAAGAAAAGTCGCAGAAAGATATGGTTAAGGTAGGCACCGTCGATGTAGTATGCCCTGACGCAGAGCAGAAAGGTCTTCTCCAACTTCGTGATGCCCAGTATGATACTGACACAGTCGCACAACCTCTTCCCCAGTTCTCACTTAAAGCATCCGATCAGGAGACCCCACTTTTTAGTGTAAAAATATCCGAACTCTTCCCAGCAATGAGAGAGATACAACTCCCCCTCTTCCTTATTAACGAACCATGCTCTATCGAATTAACTTTTAATACACAGGGAGCAGTTAATGCCCAGGAAGGCACTATCGCAGTATTCGATGCTACTGTCGCCGAAGCAGATAAGGCAGTCCAACTATCCACCACTAATGTTAAGTTCCTCGCTGATTATTTAACTTATGATGATAATCGCATGGACCAGACTGCCAAGATGGTAATGAGTGAGAGTGGTATGATTATCCCTTATGAGGATGTAGTTATGACTACTACTAACTTCCCAGCAGTCACTCAACCAGCAGGTGGGGCAGTCCTGACGACTAAAATCGTCAGGGATTTAGGTCTATCAGGTATGAGTGTTCGAGCAATTATGGCACATATGAAAAAGGCAGGAGTTAATAAACTTTTAGGACAGTATGCCTCAGATGCTTATGATGTCCCTGACCAGTATAATGTTAGGATTAATGATAAACAGTTTTATCCTCGTGAGGTCACATCTGAAACATATAAGAGTTATGAATTAGGACAAGTATTCGGAACTGATATTAGTATTAGTAATGCTGAATATAGTAAAGATGTCGCAACTAATAAGGCAGTGGCGGATCAGGTAGTCGCTAATCAACCTTTTAGTGCTTCCACTTATGCTGGTAATGCCATGACGAGTCTTTTAGGATCTCAACACTATCTCGGTGTCGATTTAACTGTTAGTCCACTAAATGCCCCAGGTGTAGGACAACAGGTAGGACAGAAACCTATTCAAATGCTCCATACTCTTACATCTACTAATACTGATTTTGGTGGACGTGATGTTAAGTATTTTTCTACAGTCGAACGATTGATGACTCTTAAAGGGGGTCAGGTAATGGTGACTGCCTAATTTTTAAAATTGATTTTTTTTATTTAATTAAACCATTTAAAAGATAAATAGTTTAAATAATTATCTATATAAAATATAATATGCCACGAGGAAAAGGAAGTCGAAATCAAACTGATTATAAATACAAAGTCACTTCTGGTGACGATGTTAAATATTATATATCACAAAAACAAATCGAAAATGTTTATGATTTAAAAAGGACAGCAATCTATTTTATGATTCATAGTCCTGATAGGCGTAAAGACCACCGAGGTCTTACTATCGAAAAATTAACGGAACCACTCCCAGTCTATAAGGTTATTAAGGACATCGAAGATGATGGTATTCATATTAAATATCAAAAATTAATATATTAGATATTATAAAATGAGTTCATATAAAGATAGGTATAATAAAAAATACGGATTTAAGAAGGGGGATAGTCACGATTTAAGTGCTATTAGTAAAACAACAAAAATAAAAAAAAATATACTCCAAGAAGTATTTAACAGAGGGACAGGAGCATGGAAAAATAATATCGCCAGTGTCCGCCTTAAATCTGGTAAGAAAGATTATAGTGTTAAGGACAGGTCAAAAAAGATGGGTAAGGAGCAGTGGAGTTATGCCAGGGTTTATTCTTTTGTTATGGGAGGTAAAACAACAAAAACAGCAGATAAAGATTTATATGATAAAATTTAATTTATTTATTTAATATTCACGATATTAAATAAACTGATTAAGGACAAGAGTGGCATTTACACATATAAGAAAGTAAGTGCCACTTCTGTCCACTATTTTCATTTTTTTAACTTAAATAATTAAAACTACTATTTAGATAAATGGTTTAAAGAAATATCTAATCATAGTATATAATAAAATGATTAACAGAAAATTGAAAGATAAAAAAATTGATTTAGATTGTAATAAAATGGATGGTTTAAACAAAATACATAATAAAATGATTAATCCAGAATTCGATAATATGCTAAAATTCCATTTAATACATGGCACGAGCAAGTTCCCTGGGAGCGAATGGAAGGCATCCAATCGCCATTTATGGACGAGAGATAAGCATAAAACTGGACATAAAAACTGGGGACTGCCAACAGGTAAGAAGAATAATATTATCCTATTAGATTTAGATGCTTATAAATGGGACGACGAACATCCATTTTATGAGTTATGTAAAAAAGAGGATTTAGAGCAATATCTTAAAAACCTGGGGACTATAACAGTAAGGACTGGACACGATGGATGGCACTTATGGTTTAAATTTAATAAAGAAATTAGAACCAGAGACAACCACGAACTTAATATAGATATTAAGAGCGAGGGAGGTTATGGAGTAGGACCTGGAAGCAAAATGATAAAAGAAGAAAAGAAAGCACCAGGGCATGGAGGAGAAATAGGATATTATAGAGAAATATGGAGGGACACAAATAAAGAATTAAAGGAGATGCCTGAGGAACTTATTAACTGGTTAAATAAATATCAACAACCAGGAGGATCGAAAAGAATAAGACCAACAAAAGAACAATTAAAAACAGGCAATAAAATATTAGATACAGTACCACAAGAAGGCAATCAATATAATTATAATATTAACGATGAAAAATTAAAAGAAGTTATAAGCAAACTACCAACAAATTTATGGGCAGACTTTTCAGAGTGGTTTAAATTAACAACCGCTTTTAAAGCACTAAACCGTAAAGATGTATGGGATATAGAATGTAAAAAACACCCAGGATATAATAAAACTAAAAACGATAAAATATGGAAATCAATAAACTGGGGACATAACGGTTTAAATATAGTCAACTGGATGCTACACCAAACAGGAGACAGAACACTATTAGATTATATAAAATATAAACCTATCCCAAAAAATAATCTTAATAAACTCGGTTTTAATTATGAAACTATTAACCGCAGAAAATTAGGACATATACAAGATGAAGGGATAGAGGATGATTATGTAAAACTAAACAAATATAAGGATGTATTTATTAGATCCGACACGGCAACAGGTAAAACAACATTATTAAAAAAATATATTTATAACACCCATAAACCTGTATTATCAATCGTAAGCAGGGTCTCACTGGCGGATAGTCATTATCACGATTTTCATGAGCAAGGTATTAATATACATAATTATCATATCGCACAAGATAGATGGTGGTTCCAAACAGGAGACTCGGTAGTAGTCACCATAGAAAGCATAAGAAGAATATCAGATTTAGATTTTAGTCATTATGTAGTATTTTTAGACGAGTATGATAGTTTAATAAAACACCTTATAAACTCGCCAACCCTAAACGGTAAGAGATGCTACTGCTGGAAAGTATTAAGACGACTTATTAAAGAATGTAAGCAAGTAGTGGCGGTGGACGCAGATATACACAGCAACAGGATGAAATTTATTAAAAACCTCGACCGAAATATAAGCATTATCGAGAACGAATATAAACATAACCAGGGCATCAAGATGAGAGAGGTTTATAATTATGACGCATTTATAAACCAATGCCATGCTGTGGACGAAAAACTTATATGCTGTGACAGTAAAACAGATGCGGAAATAATATTTAAGGATATTATCGAAAAAGCAAAAGCAGTCCCATTTAATAATAACGAGAGCGAAATAACAAGCGAAGATCCAGACGGTAAAAAGAATAAAATAAATAAGATACATTATCAACTTTATAAAGACAGCGAGGGTTTAACATATGCTTTAATAACCTCAGACACCGATGAATATGTCGATTTAGATAAATATGATATAGTAGTATTTAGTCCTAAAATTATATACGGACTGGACTCGGTAAGGAAGAGACCAGTTTATGCCCATTATAAAGAACACACAATTAACCCAAGGGCAATGCTCCAACAAGTCGCAAGATGCCGAAATATAAAAGAGTTAGTTTATATATTTTATAAGAAGAAGTTTAACGAGGAGACATATACAGATTTAAAAGATGTAAAAGAGGAATACAAAAAACTAAAAGAATATACCAGAGAATTTAAAGAATTATTAACCGAGGATGAAAGCGGTTTATACGAGGAAATGCTTATGGATTTAGAATATGAGGAGGACTGCTACATGACTAATAAATATGCCCATTTTAGAACTGGCGGACTGGATAAGGGGTTTATAGAAGAAATAAAACCATATCAAACAGAACAAAAAACATTAATAAAGAAAGAAAAAGAGCATCAAGAAGATAAAGAAAAGAATTTTAATCCACAAGATCCAATCCACGATAAGATAAATAAATATTTAGACCTCCCCCAGGATATTATGGAGGAGAATAAAGACCTATATATTAAGACTGCCGAGTTAAATAAATATTTTAACAAGGGCAACTTCTTCTTTAAAGGCGAGTATGAATGGAAGGAAGACCTTAAAACCAGCGAGGACTTTTTAGTAAAGAAACTCACAAGCAATAAAAATAAATATCGGTTTATTATCAAAACATTAGAAAAGTTAGGCATAGATGATAAAACTAAAATAATACCCACAACAAAAATAAGCAAAACAGAAGCAGACGGAATATGGAAAGAATATAAAGCACTCTGGAGGGATAGAGGAGAGCAACCAGATTTAACTATCGAATATCAACAAACTAAATGGATATGCGGTATTTATAGAAAACTATTCGGAGGCGAAATGGTAAGCACCGAGAGGGTAAATATCGGAGGTAAAAAATTAAATAAATATAGTATTAACGATGAAACATTATATAAACAACGAGATTTAATGAGATATAAAGAACCAAGCATACCGCAAGGAGAATTAGATTTTAGACTCGGTTATGAGCATGAAATATTAAGAAGTAAATTATTAAAGAAACACAAAAAGCAAATGTATAATGTAAGATCGCAAATAAGATATGTACAAGGCGACTTTAATAAAATTGAAGACTTTTAAGGACAAGAGTGGCAATAACATTATAAGGAAAGTAAATGCCACTTATGTCCACCCTAAAATATATTATTTATTATTATGAATAATATATTTAATAAACTGATTAATAGTTAGTGATAATTAATTCTTTTCGTGCTGACGAACCTGGTCCACTCTCGCTATTAGACTGAGCACCAACTGTTATGCGTCGCTGTTTAAATCCTTTAAACAAATCTCTTATATTTTTACTATCATTTATGGAGAGCATAAACTTCCCCTTTATGCCTTTTAGTCGCTGGGCAAACTTAACAAAGTCAAAATCACCGCCGTGTTTATAAAGGTCACCTGACTTCTCGTAGGGAGGATCGAAATAAAAAAACGTCCCAGGGCGATTATATCGACTAATAACGGATTCATAAGACCCATTTAAAATAGTCACATTTTTTAATTTTTCTTTATACTCTGGCAATTTTTTTAATTTAGTTATAGGATTAGTCGTTTTATACAACTTCCCCTTCCCCATACCTCCAAAGGTGTTCCTGGTATTAATCGTAAATGCCACTAATTTATCTAAATCACTTCCACCCTTTTTATCTCGTAATCGAGTTAAAGTAGGTATATCAGATGTATTATATTTATTAATATCTCCACCTGGACCTTTCTTTAATATCCGCCAAGCAGAGATAAGCGATTTATCCTTATCATTAATAACAACTTTCGTGCCTGGTTTAAATTTATAACCGAGCATAACACTCCCTCCCCCAACAAATGGTTCGACATAAGTCGTAAAATCCTTCGGAAAATACCGATATAAGGCAGTCCTAATCCGTGCTTTACTACCCACTCTACCGAATAATTGAGTTAATTCTATATCCATTCTTTTATAATTAGGATATATTTTAATTTAGGACTTTTTAGATTTTTTAGACGGTTTTTTATAACCCTCGAAGACCTTTTCAGGTTTTACATTCGGTTCCTTATCCTTTTTATACTGTGTATGGACTTTCTTATCAAACTTATTCATCGGCAACCCCTGTCTCTCCATGTCAGTTAATTCATAATTTTTTATGCTGTAATCCATTTTATTATATATTAAATATTTAGATTTTAATTTTAAGATAGATTTATTTATTTTCTATAAAATAAAAATCTATTGTATATATAAAATGTCGTTAATAACTCTCAGATCAACACAACAAGATAATGGGGCAACGGTCTCGCAATCAGCATCTAACTTTACAAATCACTTTAAGGAGGGCATCGTGTTAGGTCCAGGCAACACCATCGAATTAGTATCCATGAGCATTGTTAAACTCTCTAAATATGAAGTCATCCAGGGAGAAAATGATACATTTATATGGAGGATAGGAGCAGGACCAAGCAGTCTCGGAGGGACACCTACATACTCACAGCATGTAGTCACTCTCGTACCTGGATCATACAACGGACAAGCACTCGCCACACATATAACTGAGCAACTCAATAACTCAACACTTCTCGGTGTTTATAAAGGTAAATGGACGTGTGTCTATTCATCAGAGACAAAAGATGATAATGCTAAATTTACAATTAATTATGGGCAAAATGCTACTCCTACACCTAACGCCGAATTAGTCGAGTGGACACAAACATATGGTGCTGGAAGTCCTTTTACTCTGCTTTCAGAACCAACTGAAAATACAACTCGTCTCAAATTTACTCAGACAGCGATGGGAAGTCATGGTGTTAATAGTAAAGGATATGGGTTCCACTCTGATAGAGGTATATTTTCTAACGGAGGTCAAAATCAGATAATTATTAATCCTGTGGAACTTTTAGATGAGATAGATTTTGTAGGTGCTGGGTCATCCCAGTTTTTAAATTTTAACAATAATAATGGAAACACTGTCCAGGTAGTTTTTACTGCTCCTGCCCTCCCAAATGGATGGACTACTCAACTGGAAATATTCAGTGGAGATCCTGGTAATATTAAAACATTCGACCTCCAGGGAGTATTAGGAGAGATAGATACACTCCACACATTTAATGCTGGAACTGGTTATGTGGTAGGCGATGAGGGTAGTTTTACAGGCGGATCAGGAACAGGAGCAACTTATAAAGTCACTGCTATATCAGCAGGGGGCGGTGTCACAACAGCGGATATAACTAATCCAGGACAGGGATACCAGATTAATGATGATTTAACCTTCGCAGGAAAAGGCGACGGACTTTCAACCTGTAAAGTCCAGAATGTAAAAACTGGAAATGATGGCACTGCTTATGCGATAGGAGACGAAGGAGATTTAGTTTATCGTCCTGGACCAGGAGCAGGATCAGGAACTGGCGGTAAATATAAAATCACGGCAGTAGGAGCAGGAGGTCAAATATCTGCTCTCGAAATCACTGATGGTGGTAAAGATTATGCTCAGGGAGAAGTCTTAATATGTGATGGAAAAGGTAATTCAGATGGTAAAATTAGAGTGACGTCAGTGGATAATAAAAGTTTTATAAAATATGGTGTCACAGATGAAAGCGGACAATTCGGTATAGGAACCAATAAAGGTGTCTCGGCACTCGATGAAGCAAACTGGGACAGAGGCACATTTATTTTAAATGGAACTACATCTCCTCGAAGATTAACTCAGTCTAAATTAGGCGACGGCACTCCTGTGGGAGACTTCCCCATGGAACTCGAAACACAAGCAGGAGGCGGATATGCTTTTACTTTATTTAAAACTTATCCCTGTATGAGAATAGGTTATGCGAGACAGCAACTCGTAAATGGTGATTTTTCAAATGTTAATGCTGTTTATACTAATGCCAATAAGGGTCTGGACTGTCAAGTAGTAGTCGAACCTAATTCAACACATGATGGTCTCGTGCTTAATGTTTATCAACTCGCTAAACAAGCAGGGCGAAATTATCCAGTCGCAGGATGGCGAGACACAAAAATAATCCTCGAAGATTTAGAACCCACAGCATGGAGCGATATGCCCCAAGGACCAACCGACTGGACAACCTTTAATTATGGTGACGATAAGATAAGAATCACGATGGAGATTGATGCTAATCGTAATATCCAATTTTCATCTGCTCACGATGCCTCTCAAAATGGTAATTTTACTGAAGAGGAGGTCTGGTTAAAGACTGGCGATAAAGTGGCAGATAGTAATGGCGATATGGATAATGACTTCGAGACAACTATTAGGGAGATATTATATCCTCTCCATTCGGTTATTTTTGTAGGACCAGGAACCCCATTCAGTACCCAGACAATTGATTTATCTGGTATTTATGATACTTCTGTGATAAAACAAGATATGGAACTACGAGGAATAAATGGTGAAATAGAAACAGAGGCGACTGTCCATGAAGAGGTAGGGATGGATGTAGGAGTGGAAGCAACTCCACTAACTCTATCAGCAATTTATAAAATGGGTGTATTAACAGGAACTGATATTTATAATGGACCACCAACAGGAGCAGGAGCAAATCAGATAAGCAATAGGTCAGTTAATCCAAATACTGGAAATATTAATTTATTGTTAGGACTGGAGCGAGGATACACCTTCCAATCAGGACAGCAGACAAATGCTATATCGACTGATGATGATGCTAAACCTAATCCGTCTTTAAGCGAACCAGCACTCCATGTCGAACTCCCTGACTTTAATATTAAGTCATATTCTGGGGCATCTTCTGATACTGGCAGAGCGATCGCTGTTATACCAAAAGAGCAGTGGACAACCGATGAGCAAACTGGGGTGCTACACTTCCAGTCACAATATCCAATCGCTATTGATTTAAATCTACCACACCCAAGACCCTTTTATGAACTCACAGCACGTCTTCGACAACCCAACGGACAGGTCGCTGATGACTTAATTAACCCAACTGAAATCACAGTCAAGATAGGAGAAAATGAGGAAAGCAGACAGAGCAGAGTTATGATGAAAGCGATGGAAAGACTGGGCGAAATAGTCGGTAATCGACAGGATGGTAAAATATCAAGGACTGATGATAATATACCATTAATTTAAAAATCTAATATTTATATATATTTAAAATGGGATGGTGGAAAAGATTAATCGACGGTATTATAAGATTGTTAAGTCGCATCGCTTTCAAATGTAAAAGCGACTGCTGTGCCTGTCAATCTGAATGTATGAATACTCAAACTGAAACAATAAAAACTGATGCTGGGACTACATGGTCAGCAGGACAACCAAAACAAGATATTATGGATTATGTCCGTAAGATAGATTAGTCAATTTTCTATTTAGTTAAAAATAGAAAATAATGGATAATTTATAGAAAATAATATAGAATTATTTATTTTCTATAAAAATAAAATCTATTGTATATATAAAACTGGATAAACTACCAGAACTCTCAATCGTGGAAGACCTCGCAACTATCGAGGCAGAAGATGATGAACCTTTAAATATTATAGTCGAGGATTTATCACAACCGTTAGAACCTGCTACTGTCTCTGATATATTTATAGGAAAACCTACAAATGGAAATGTTAAGATGCCTACCAATAAATCTGTTAAGAGAAGTAAAACAGTCACTAAAAAGGAAGTCCAAATCCCTGATGATTTAGTGGAAACAGAAGTGGAGGAAGAAATAATTAAACCTAAAAAGAAACCATTATCTGATAAACAAAGGGCACATTTAGAAAAAATTAGAGTCAAGGCATTAGAAGCAAAGAAAGAGAAAGCAAGACTGAAAAAGGAAATAAAAGAAAAGGTCGAAGTGGAAGTTAAACAAACAAGACAAAGAAAAAAGAAAGAACCTGTTAAGGAAGAATTAAGTCAGGATTTTAAGAAACGATTAAATGTCCCAAGTGATGAGGAAATCTTAAAAAAGAAACAAGAAACCGAGCAAATGAGTTTTATGAATTTTATGAACAATATGGAGAAATATCAAAAGATAAGATACGAATATGAAAGTAAGAAAGCACCACCTCAACCTAAACCACAACCTCCAAAACCTAAACAACAACCCAAACCACAAAATAATAAAATACCTGAAACTATTAAACCTAAACAAGTCAATCCATATGACTCTATTTTTCAATGGTAATATATGATAAAATGTTTAAAAATAAAACTGGCATTTTACGGACAAAAGTGGCAATAACATATATATAAGAGTAAGTGCCACTTCTGTCCATATTATGCTTAATCTGGAATAAGATGGAAACTTCTATATTCTATTTTAATCGCCCTTAAAATAAAATATATACTTATTATAAAATGGCAGACAAAGTCTCAATTAAACCCAGTACAACAAAGACAAAAAAATACACCGCTATATTCTATAAAGATGGCAAGAAACTCAAAACAATAAACTTCGGAGCAAAAGGAATGTCGGACTATACAATCCATAAAGACGATAAACGAAAGGAGAGATATTTAGACCGTCATAGAAAGAATGAAAACTGGGAAGACCCCATGACAGCAGGTGCTTTAAGTAGGTGGATATTATGGAATAAAAAAACCATTAAATCCAGTATAAGTGATTATCTCAAAAGATTTAAATTAAAAATAGAAAAATAGATAATCTCTATAAAATAAAATCTATTGTATATATAAAATGAATGATAAAGACCTAACTATTCTACCAGTGAGACCAAGTGGGGATGAAAAGAAACTGAAGAAACCTATACACCCTAATCTACCGAATATCGCAACAGGAAGCATGGGACTGCTTATATCGCCAGTTAAAACTGGTAAATCGACAATCATCTCAAATTTACTTTTATCGCCTAATTTTTATCGTGATCAGTTCGATATAGTTTATGTAATAGCTAATACCATCCATAATGACCAGACATCAAGGTTTTTAAAGGAAGCGTTCCCAGAAACAGTATTCGATGAATATAATGATGATATAATTAAAAATATAATAACTTATCAAAAGTCCTTCGCAAAGAAAGACCAACCATTTATCGCAATTGTTTTAGATGATTTTTTAGGGATTAAATCAAAGTCAATGATATATCATCTGGCAACAAGATTTAGACATTATAATATAGGTCTGCTTTTGTTCGCCTCACAATTATTTAGGGGTCTCCCTCCTGTTTTAAGGCAGAATGCGACCTTCGCATTAATAGGCGGACCCAATCCATCTGACTTCGAGATAGAAAAAATGGCAGAAGAATATGGAGCAATTTATAAAGGAAGTGAGAATTTTAAGAAACTATACAGATCGGCAACAAATAAAAGATATAATTTTATGTATTTAGATTTACAATCTAACCCAGCACTCGCTTATAGAAATTTTAGTGAGTTAATATTCAAGGGTGACGATGCTGGAGAATATACGCAAGAAGACACTTAAAACTTTTTATTAAACATCGATTTAAAACATTTAAAAAAATATAATGTTTAATTATTATATATAATAAAAATGTTAGAAGTAGTCGCAAAAAAAATAACAGATAAAAAGATATTTTATGAATGCCCATACTGTTTTACTAATAAAGCAAAAACAAATACTTATTCGAGTAAGTTTTACAAGAATGGGAGAGAAGCGGTAGGTCGAATACCTACAATCCATCATCATGGAAACGAGCATCAAACTACGGAAGGAAACTGGACGACACATAGGTGTAGTCATTGTAGGGTAAATGATGAAGGGGTTAATATACATATAACCGATGAAACCATTCGACAATCTAATTAGATTATATTAATTAAATATAATCTAATCATATTATAAAAAGATGGCGAGTAAAACGATAATAATTGAAAGTAATAGAAATATCGCATATAGAGCAGAAAATGCGGAGATAAGCACAGCAGAATTTATAGGTAGTGTGGAGCAGAAAGATAGTAATAATAGGTGGCAAACTTATATACCTGATGGACTACAAATTAATACTGGCGATCAGATTAATCTGGAAGCATCGATGATTAACTCGATAGGAGGTGGTGATGAGGTTATGGAATTTACAGGAAACACAAATAACCAATATGGAGGGCAAGTTATTAGTGATAGGTCGGTAGGATTAAGATTAAATTATTATATATCTAATCGCTACCAGTTTAATTTTAACTTCCCTAAATCGACCTGTCAAGTTAATTATATGGCAAACACTCCTGATTATGGAGGACCAGCATTTTTTAATAATAAAGCAGGTGCTACCTCTGTCGATGATTTTAATGTCTGGGAGAAGAACTATCCCTTCCAGTGTCTCGAAGGTTTTAGTACAGATGTCACGGCAACACCGAGAGTCTATACTCCTGCCGATCCCAGTCTTAAACCCAGTTATATGAAACCGCCTCCTGAGTTATATAATCCCAGTGATAATCGTTTATGGATAGGTGCGGAGCAATTCAGAGGTCCATATTATGCTGGGGATGATGTCCCTACTGATCTTTATCAGTGGTCGCCTTTTTTCAGTCAAGTTATATTAACAGTCCCAGAAGGATTTAATACTCCTGCCTCGGTGGGTGAAGTATTAACATCACAACTCCATGCGAGACAGGGTAATGCTGTCTCATGGGATGTGACACAATATCCTCCGTCACAGTTTAATATAGATGCTACAACTGGGGCAATAACAGACCAAATAACTCCTGCTATAACAGACAGCACTTATTTAACCTTCCCTACATCAACAGGAAAACCTTTTTATCAGAGACAACAAGGTAAATGGAATGGTGCGTTTAATGGGGAGAAGTCTAATGGGACAGCAGTCCCTGAGGGAACTAATTTTCAACCATCACAAGGTCAAGAAGCATTTTATAATTTTATTATGACTAATAAACCTGAATATTATCGTGGTATGACAAACGCTTATGCGAAACTCCAACAAAGACCTGCTGGGACATTATCCGATCTATCCAGTGATAATTATAATAATTTTACAATCCATAGTGGACCAAATAGTGGGATAAATGAGAGGTTCGTGGTTAATACAAATTATGGTGTAGGTGTTTTAGGTAATAATGTATGCTTATTAGATAAACTCCCACATCAGCAAGGAGAGTTCGTATATTATGATACAAAACAGAAAAAGAATGTACAGGTGGATGCTGATGCTTTAAACCTAATACAAGGAAATGGAATAACAACAAATATATTTTTTAATGGAGAGAATTTAGAATCCATCGCAGGGTATATCCAATATGCTTTTCAAGTCGAAGATGACAGCACTAATCAAGACAGAAAAAATAGACAGTTTTTAAAGTCCCATACTATACCTTTTTACTTCGGTAGGATAGATGACCAGCAATCATTAGGAGCAGGTGGCAGACTGGTACAATTAACTGCCACAGGACAGACTATCGATCCAGTGGCGGAAAATTCTTATTATCCTCAGGAAAACACACTCGCAGATGGAACCACGGTGACAGTCTCGACGATGTTAGGAAGGGGCGAGGGATGGGTCGAACATCTCCATAGTGTATATGCTATTAACTTCGACCCAGGAATATATAATGCTGAAAATGCGATGAATAATTCTATACCTGGTCTCGGAAATCTATATCCTCATAATGCTGAAAGTAAATTTATGACAGCACATCCTACAGGCGATTTATCAAAACTGAAAGATATATGGAAAAGTCTTAATTTTACAAAAATAATCAGTATAGGTTTATCTCCATTAGTCGTCCCTGTATTTTATAAAGACCAGGCAACAGCAACAGCATCTAAAACTGGACCAAATGCTTATGATGTCCCATTCTGCTGTTTTATTTATGATAATGGTAATCATAATATGCCACTCCCTGCTGAGGGTGAATTTTGTATGTTCGACACATCTCTCTCGGCATGTCAATTATCTATTATCGCAACAACACAAAAGAAACAGGCATCAGGATTATATCCACAACCCAGCACTGCTAATGGAGGATTAAATACAAGACCAGAGCAATATATGCCATATTGTTATGCTGGTGCTTCGGATAGTTTAATAAACTTCGATAGTGGATATAGTAAATTTACACTGAGTCAATTCCACACACCTGTTAAAACTGGTAATGGGTCATATCAGAATCCAACCGAACCTCCTAACGATAATCCAGAGCAGGATATATTAAGTGTTAATGAGCAAGAGGCACATATGACATCCATCGATAATGAAAATAAACCTGTCCCATATACAGACCAAATCGCAGTCCCAATTAAGCAACCAGTTATATCGGCACAAGCAGGAATCGCAATAGAGTTTATATACCTATTTTTAAATACAGGAAAACCAGTCTCGGAAGAGTCATCAATACAGATAGAATATTATAATCAGGATTATTATGTAGGTAGTTTATTAGATAAGTTAGGATTTACATACGAACAGGTATGTCCCTTTTATGGTCAGTCCCAGTGTCAATTTAATAGAGGTAATTATAATAAATATCTGGGTAATGGTCAGAATATAAATGTTAAAGATAAATTTTTAAATATGGTGAAACCATTTACTACAAATGCTTATATATCAAGTGCTGAGCAAATCGCTTTAACACAGCAACTGGCAATCACTAAAACCGCAAATAATAATACCATCGATATAGTAGTCCCATCAGGAAAATTAGGAGGGACTATATTAAAACAAGCAACCACAAATGCGGTGAGTGATTTACTTATAGGAATTAATATGCCTCGTAAATTATCCTATCCATATTTAGTGGTCTATACAGATATAATTAGAAATGCGATTTATTATGGAGGACCAAATGGACACGAGAGATTAAATGCGATCGCATATATCACAAGAAATTATGCCGAGGGTGATTTTTTCTATTCATTTACAACTAACTGGACTTATACAGCAGACACTGATTATGTCATAACATCTATCACAACAGATATACGACTGCCTGATGGCACTCCTGCTCCGATAGATAATAACTCATCGGTCATCTATAAAGTAGTAAAACCACAGGTGATGCCAGTGCCTCCCATGATACCACCACCTAAAAAAGAAAAGAGAGAACAAGATAAAGATGCGTAAGTTTTTCTAATTAGATGGGGGTGAAATAAAAAAATTGATTTTTGTTTTTCGTTAAGTTATGCGTGGGGCGGACAAGAGAAAGAAAAACACACAATGCCAAAGTTTAACGCATACCTGATCGAAGACAAACAACCTGTGGAGCAATATGGAAATAACTATTTACAAATAGAAATCATAAAAAAGACCAAGTGCTACGTCACTATTAAACTATTCGACATGGAGTATAAAGTTATGATAAGAGAGGACAGCATAGGTCGTCCCTTTATAATTATGAAAGAAAACAAAAAAATCGGTGTATATCTGGAATAATATATATTAACTACTATATAATTTATAGTAGTTAAAATAGATTTATGCTCGTTTTATGTTATTATTAGTTTTATGCCT
>JAAHTH010001440.1_pt1 | contig 20803 bp, 9 predicted proteins | sample 6116091 | NCBI WGS metagenome assembly JAAHTH01 (sample SAMN13939990, study PRJNA603662) | sponge metagenome | isolation source: marine sponge | host: Mycale hentscheli | place: New Zealand | collected 2006 | reverse complement strand
TCCTTTGAAGTGCCGCTGCGCCCCCCTGCCCCCCCAAGGGGGCCGTCCTCGGGGCGGATCTGGGTCAATAGGGGTACTTTGAAAGGATGGAGGATTTGGCGATTGAATATTATCGAACTGGGTCACCAAGTCCTTCTGATATTGAAACTAAAACTATTGGAGATTAATTATGGCTGTACGGCGTACAATAAGTGGTGGTAAGACCATTGAGGCAACACCGAAAAAAACTCGTCAAGGCACGGGACAGCACACGAAATACGCAGCGAGCTCTCGTAACTCGGCTCGTAAGAGGTATAGAGGACAGGGTAAGTAATGTCTAGTATTGCGGATGAGTGGAACCGCATTCTTCCGCAACACCTATGGATATACAATAAGTTATTTTTAAGCCGGCGTTTGGGTTATACTTGTGGTCCTATGGGACTAGAGGTTCCTAAACCCGGTTTTTATATTGTGCGTCCATGCATGAACCTGATGGGTATGGGTCGTCATGCGCGTATAGAATGGATAGAAGATAAGACTGAACACCTACACCCTGCTGAGTTCTGGTGTGAAGTGTTTGAAGGGGATCATCTATCAGTTGATTATGAATATCATGAGGACAGGACTGGGTGTTATCCAGAGTATGCTATGGATCACTCTGTTGACTTTCACGTAAAGCGCCAGAGGCGTGCATTAAAGCATTCTGATGGGGTATGGCGAGAAACTGATATAAAAGTACCATATCCTAATATATTAACGACCATAGGACTCTATAGGTATGGATGGATTAATTGTGAATTTATCGGTGATAAGTTAATAGAGGTCCATTTTAGAAGAGCTAGATATAAAAGTTAATGAATTGATATGGCTTGCCTTATTACAAATCTTCCTTCAATGGAAGTATGGGTACGAAAAGAATATTTGACTGATCATCAATCTGGTCATGGTGAATTTGTTAAAGGCGTTTGGGTTTCTTGTAAGTCAATCCCTGGACGTGCTTTTTATTTTGAAACCTATTTACCAGAATATGCTGCAATGTATGATAAGTTGCCTATCAGTGCATTCTTAGCAGATCCAGAGACACCAGACCCTGATTTAGATCTACCTAACCTACAGTTTTGGAACTGTATGGACTATGGTGTTGTTAGTATTGATAAAAAGTTCATTGGTAGTATGGACTTTGAGTGCTACACACGTGACTTTGGTATTCAAAAAGGCACTTATGTGTGTACCATAGACAATTATCACCATGATCCAGACTACGTAGACTGGGCAACAAGTGAAAACCCTGCCGAACATAAGTCTCACAACCTTATTGAACTACGTAATGGGCAATATGCACTGTATCCAAACAATAGATTACGTATTTTTGATAATAGTCTGACGCCAAAAGAACCAAAAATGCCTGATTTTAAAGTTTCGACTGAATATTATCAGGTTGAAAATGGTTATGATCGTCTTGGTATGGGTGATGAGGACGAATATCACTGGAAAACATCAAAAGAACGCGAAGAAATCGTCGCAGATATTGATGATCAGTATAATCACCACTTTGATGACTATAATCACCCTATTGCGAAGAAATAAATATCAATTCAGGGATAGAAACCCCTCAAAAAGTTCTGATTTCATAAATCAGGAGCAAAAATGGGAAAACCAGCCGATAGAAATGCGGATTACATGCATCAAATGTGGGGAACCACTAGTTTGATTACAGATTATTGGTCAAATCCTGGTAAAACTAACGATTTACCAGAGGAAAGAGTGCTTACAGAGGTGATGCATGACCATGCACCCAAGCATAATTTGAAAAAACAGACTGAATTGCACGAAAAAATCCGTAATGATGAGGATTATGATGACTGGACTTATGGAACTGAACCAAGTTACGGAAAAAATCTGTAATTTACTATAAATAACTAAATAAAATCTTTCATCCGATGGCAGTTCAAAGGATATCCAGGTCATTTAAAGATATCAGTTTATCCTTTGACCCACATCCAGTGACTAAGGACTTACAAATACTTAAAAACGAGAGCGCAATACGTCGATCTGTTAGAAATATCGTTCAGACAATACCAACTGAGCGATTTTTCAATCCATTATTTGGATCTTATTTCACTGGAAGTCTTTTTGCCTTTGTTGACTTTGGTACTGCTTCTGTTATTCAAAGTCAAATAGAAGTTTCTATTTCAAACTTTGAACCAAGAGTAGATAATGTTAGAGTTGAGGTCTATCCAAGACCAGATAGTAATGAGTTTGAAGTTAATGTCATCTTTGATATTATCGGACAAGAGTTCCCAACACAAGAATATACATTCCTCTTAGAGGCAACCAGATAACATGCCTTTCACTAAATTTGCAAATCTAGATTTCGATCAGATAAAAACTGAAATCAAGAGTTATCTTCGCGCTAACTCAACGTTTACAGATTTTGATTTTGAAGGATCAAACTTTTCAGTCTTAATCGATACTTTAGCATATAACACTTATATTAATGCGTTCAATGCGAACATGATTGTGAATGAATCCTTCTTGGATTCTGCAACACTCAGAGAAAATGTGGTTTCTCTAGCACGTAATATTGGATATGTACCACGCTCTAGAACGGCAGCAAAGGCACAGGTATCATTTAGTACAGCAGTTAACACTACATCGCCTACAGCGACCTTACAGGCAGGTCTGGTGTGTACTGGTAACGTAGACAATACATCATATACATTTGCGGTTCCTGAAAACATCACAACATCTGTTGTTACCAATGTAGCAACATTTGAGAACGTAGATGTTTATCAAGGAATCTTTTTAACAAAAGAATTTACAGTTGATACTTCACTGAATCAGAGATTTCTACTTGATAACTCATATGTTGATACATCAACCATCTCTGGTTATGTTAAAGGTCCTGGAGAAACAGGTTTAGGTGTTGAAGATCAGTTAGTTGATAAGATTTTAAATGTTGAGAGTACATCCAAGATTTTCTTGATCCAGGAGGTTCAGGACGAGAAGTATGAAATTCTCTTTGGTGATGGATTACTTGGTGAAAAGTTAGAGAACGAATCAGTCATTACCGTACATTACATCGTAACTGATGGTACAGATGGTAACGGAGCATCTTTATTCTCATATTCTGGTAGCGTCAAGGATTCTGGTGGTAATATTCCTAATCCAGGAACGGTCACTGTAACGACCGTTCAGGCAGCGCAAAATGGGTCTGACGTAGAATCTGTCGATTCCGTCAAATACTTCGCTCCTAGGATCTATTCCTCGCAGTACAGAGCGGTTACAGCACGGGATTACGAAGCTATTATCAAGTCAATCTATCATGATACTGAATATGTTTCTGTCGTAGGTGGTGAAGAGATAGATCCACCAGAGTTTGGTACCGTTACTCTTAGTATCAAACCAAAGAATGGTAGTTTTGTATCAGACTTTAATAAGTCTCAAATACTTTCTAAGTTAAAACAATACACTGTATCTGGTATCAACCAAAAGATTATTGATCTCAAGATACTATATGTTGAGATCAATAGTGCCGTTTACTATAACACAAACAAGACAACTTCTGCTTCTTCCCTAAGAAGTTCGATTATCAACTCTTTGTCTGAATATTCAGATTCAGTTGATCTTAATAAGTTTGGTGGTAGATTCAAATATAGTAAGGTTCAGCAAGTTGTTGATAATACTGATACCTCAATCACTTCAAACATTACTAAAGTAATCATCAGAAGAGATTTGAAGGCAGCGATCAATCAATCTGCACAATATGAATTATGTTTTGGTAATCAGTTCCATATTAATCCAGATGGTCGTAACATCAAATCTACAGGATTTAAAATCTCTGGAGAAGTAGATACGGTTTATTTTACTGATGTTCCTAATGCTGATGGAAAAACAGGTACTCTCTCTATTGTAAAAGAGACCTCTGATGGAACCATTAGAGTTATTAGCAAGTCTGCCGGCACTGTAGACTATATTCACGGTGAAATTAATCTAGGCACAGTAACGATTACATCTACTGAAAGGATGAATGATATTATTGAGATTCAAGCATTACCAGAATGCAATGATATTGTTGGACTCAAGGATCGTTATCTGAGTTTTAGTGTGTCGGATAGCACCATAAATATGGTAAGAGATGTTATTGCATCTGGTGATGAAATTTCTGGAACGGTATTTACTAGAGATTATTACACATCAAGCTATTCAAACGGGATTCTAATAAGACAGTAATATGATACAAACTGGGTTCGAACCTAGGGTCAAGGTTCAAGAAATAATTAGCAATCAACTGCCTAGTTTTATATTGGATGAAAATCCAAAGGCGGTTGATTTTTTCAAGCAGTATTATATTTCACAGGAGTATCAAGGTGGTACTTCAGATCTTTCTGAAAATTTAGATCAATACCTCAAAGTTGATAACCTGATACCAGAGGTTGTCGTTGATAGCACCACAACGGTTGGTATAGTGACCGCTGGTGACTCTACAATCAACGTTAGTTCTACTAAGGGATACCCAGACACCTACGGTCTTTTAAAGATTGATAGCGAGGTTATAACGTACACTGGGAAGACTTCTACATCCTTCACTGGATGTGTTCGTGGTTTCTCTGGAATCACTAGTTATCATCAAGATACTAATCAAGAAGAGTTAGTTTTCTCGGATACAGTCGCTGCTGATCACGTTGCTAGTTCTTCTGTTCAGAATCTCAGCACACTTTTCCTCAAAGAATTTTATAAGAAACTCAAGGCAACATTTACTCCTGGTTTGGAAGATGTTGATTTTCATCCATCAGTAAATGCTGGTAACTTTATCAAAGAAGCGAGATCTCTGTACGAATCAAAAGGTACAGATGATTCATTTAAGATTCTTTGTAAGGTTCTGTATGGTGTAGATCCAAGCATTATTAATCTTGAAGACTATCTTATCAAACCATCTGCGGCTCAGTATATCAGAAGGTTTGTAACTATTGCAGAGGCAATCTCTGGTGATCCAAATAAACTTGTTGGTCAGTCTATTACTAAACTGACTGATGCAGGAACTAATGCTTCTATCTCTGAAGTAGAACCATTCACAAGAAATAGTCAGCAATATTTTAAAGTATCCTTATTCATTGGATATGATGATCTTTCAACTATTGAAGGTACTTTCCAAATCACACCTTCTACCAAAGCAACTCAAACTGTTGCTGTTGGATCGTCTGTTGTTACTGTAGATTCCACTATTGGATTCGCTCAAACTGGTTATGTATTGTCTGGAATCAATTCCATCACATACACCGATAAGAGCATCAACCAGTTTTTAGGTTGTACAGGTATTGGAAAAACTATTGAGGCAGCAGATAACGTCCGCTCTGATGAGATTTATTTTGGATATGAAGACGGTGATGAAACGAAAAAAGTTGAACTACGACTTACTGGCGTTTTATCCAAGTTTGAACAGATAAGCGACAACATCAACGTTGTTAACAATGATATTATTTCAGTCAAAAACCTTGGATCAAATGTAAAGAATCCTGAGACTGATAAGACATACAAACAGATTTTCTTCAACTCCTGGATTTACAATACAAGTTCCAGATACAATATTAGTGATGTAAGTAACTACACTCTTGCTAGTAAGATTGATAGGTCAAGTTTGAAGAAGGGTGATAGAGTTGAAATCCTTCAGAGAGATTCAAATATTGTTGATTCTTCTCCAACAAACATTGCATACATTGCAAGTATTATTAATGCTGAGAATAGAGTTACTTTAGATAACCTTTCATTCACATCAGCAACTGGTCAAGACTATGATATTAGAAGAAAGTTAAATACTGCTTCTGCTTCTAATGGAACAATGTTGTATGGTAATAATACAACATTATCTGACGTACTAAACACATATGATGAGAGAGGTAATTATGCATATGTCGCTTCAAACTCACTTCCATCTAATAACAATACTACTGCGACTTCAATTGAATATGCTTATGAAATAAGCAAAGAAGTAAATACAACCTCAATCAGTGCAGGTACTGTAGGTATCATCACTGATGGATTTGCAGACGGTACTTATAGAACCATTAAGTTCTCTGATGCCGTACCTTTTATTGAAGGTGATAAGATTTTCTACAAACCAGATGTTGCTCCTCTGGTCGGATTAGAGACAGGTGCATACTTTGTCTCAATCGTCTCACCTGATAAGAAACAAATTAATCTCTATTCTTCCAGATCATTTGTTGGTGGTCCCAACTATCTGAAGTTTAGGCCTCAAGCAGATGGTCATAGATTTACATTATTCTCTCAGAGATCAAATGTTCTTGGTCCACAGAAACTGCTGAAGAAGTTTACTCTGGAACCAAACATCAAAAATGGTGTGGGTGAGTTAACTATTCCAGGATCTACTGGAATGTTAATTAATGGTGTTGAAATATCAAACTATAAATCTGATGATAAGATTTACTTTGGTCCTTTAGAAAGTCTAAATCTTCTCAATGGTGGTAAAGGGTATGATGTAATCAACTTACCTGTTATTACTGCTACTACTGGAACTGGAACTACAGCGAAGGTTAGACCAGTTATCAGTGGTTCTTTTGAAAAGGTATATGTAGATCCTCAAGACTTTGATATTCAAAGTATTGTTTCTATTGGTATTACTGGTGGTAATGGAACTGGTGCAGTATTAGAAGCACAGTTGACTGATAGATTCAGAAATATCTTCTTTGATGCTAGATATTCATCTGCTGGTGGTGGTATTAATTCCACAACCGACCAATTGATTTTCAAAGAAGATCATAATCTTACAAGTGGTGAAGAGATTATCTATCATGATGAAGGTAATACGCCTATTGGTATTGGAACTACTACTTTAGTTGATAGAGCATCATACTTCGCCAAGATTGATAATAACAGAACGATTCAGTTGTTTGAGTCAAGGTCAGACTTCCTTGCTGGAATCAACACAGTTGATCTTACATCATCTGGTAATGGAACTCAAAAGTTCACTCCATCCAAATCTAAGAAGACTATTGCAAACATCGTTGTCGTAGATGGTGGTTCTGGATATACAAACAGAAATCTTTTTGTAAAGCCAGCGGGTATCAATACCACTAATCATACCATCAACTTTGTGGATCATGGATTTAAAGATGGTGATAGGATTGTCTATGAAAATACTGATGGTACATCATTTGAATCTCCAGATATTACTGTAGGTGTAAAGACTTCTTCATACATGATTCTGAAAGTTGACGATGATACTTTCAGACTTGCTGATATTGGTATCGGCGGAACTAATCTTTCTAAGTATGATCAAAGAGAGAATATTAGAATTGAGGGTGTAGGTTCTGGATTGCACCAGTTCAAGTTCCCCGATATCTCAGTTGATGTTCAATATACCTCTGTTGGTTTTGGAACAACAACACAATCTTATCAGACAGTTAATGCTGTTCCTGTTGTAAGAGGAAGCATTATTGATGCTTATCTGTATGAAGCAGGAACAGGATATGGTTCAACTATTCTGAATCATCATCGTAAACCACTTATCTCTATTACATCAGGTAAGAACGCTCAGTTAGAACCTATCATTGTAAATGGTAGATTAGAAGTCATTAACATTGATAGTGGTGGAAATGAGTATACATCATTACCAGATATTGATCTTGTAGACCCAACTGGTGCAGGAACTGGTGCTGATATTAGACCTATTATTTCTGGTGGTAAATTAACTGATGTTAAGATCATCAATCCTGGTATTGGATATTCAAGCACCTCAACATTAAGAGTTAAGTCTACTGGTATCAATGCATTGTTTGATGCTGATGTTAGGGGATTAACTGTTACCAATACTTCTAGATTTGGCAATGAACTTCTCAAAGAGACTGATGAAAAACTGCAATACTCTGTATTAGGTTATTTTGATACTGTTAGAAATGCATTCAATGAAGATTCAACTGTAGTATCTAAGATTATTGGATGGGCATATGATGGTAATCCAATCTATGGTCCTTATGGATATTCTGATGTTGATGATACTAACTCAGCACCTAAGAGAGTAGAGTCTGGATATGAACTCAAAGTATCTGATGTAGTTGATAGACCATCTGGATTTGATAATGGATTCTTTATTGAAGATTATTGCTATACAAATAGTGGTGATCTTGACGAGTACAATGGTAGATTTGCAAAAACTTCCGAGTTTCCAAATGGAGTATATGCTTACTATGCTACCATTGATTCAAGTAATGATCCTCAGTTCCCATTCTTTATTGGTAACAAGTATAGATCAAATACTTTAACAGATAATGAAACTTTGAATCAGGAGTTTGATTTCAATAGTTCCAATCTTCTTAGAAATACTTTCCCATATAAGGTATCTGACTCTAAAGCAGATAATGACTTTATCATTGAAACCAATGAAGTTATCAATCAAAAATCTATTGTAGAATCTCAAACAAAAGGTTCTATCACTGGATTTGATATTGTTAATGCTGGTTCAAACTACATGGTTAATGATGTATTGAATTTTGAACCCACATCAACAGGTGGTGGACTTATTTCTAGAGTTTCAAAAGTTGGTGGTAAAAATGTAACTGATATCACAACAACTATTGAAGAGTTTCCAAATGCAGTATTCACCTTAGATAATGATAGAAATGTAAAAGTTACTATCAAACCAAGTCATACTATCTTAGATGGTGAGAGTGTTATTATCTCAGGATTCTCAACTAATCTCTCTAGGTTGAATGATACATTTGAAGTTGGTGTTACTTCATTTAGAACTTCTCTGATACAAGAACTTCCTGCAGGAACATCTGGAGTTTCAACTGAAATTTATGTTGGAAATATTCCTGCAGATATTGCTATCAATAGTCAGGTTGGAATCTCAACAGAAGTTCTTACTGTATTAGAAATATTCAAAAACAAAAATATTATCAAAGTTGAAAGATCTTTGACTGGTATTGCTCATACAGCAACCTCCGAGGTATCTTTCAAACCCAATTCTTTCACAATCAAATCAAATCTTGAGTTCTTTGACTCTAAAGTAAATCAAAGAGTATATTTCAATCCAACCGAATCTGTTGGTGTAGGAACTATCATAGGTGTTTCTACTTCTGTAACATTTACTTTGGGTAATTCTTTAGTAACCAGAGATATCCCATCAAGGACTATTACTTTAGAAAATCATCCTTTTGAAAATAATCAAAATGTTACTTTCACTGCTGATGGTACGGCAGTATCTATTTCAACGTCTCCAACAGGAGCACCATTTAACTTACCATCAAATGTATTTGTTGTAGATAAGAATATCAATAGTATTGGTATTAAAACTACTCTTACTTCATCAGAGGTATATTTTAGAACGGTAGGTGCTAATAGCGACGAATATCGTTTTGATACAAACTTTGTTGAGATCACTGGAAAGGTTCAGAAAGTCAGATCTCAAGTTTCTGTATCAACCTCTCACGAACTGAAAGCAAATGATGTTATCAGTCTTGATGTAGCACCTTCACTTTCTGTTGGTATCGGAACTTCAACCGCTGTAAGAGTGAAGAGAAATACTCTTACTGGTAATATTCAAATTAATCCTATTACTTTTGCTGCTGCTGGTGTTAACACAGTAACAAATCAAATCAATCTTCCTTCTCATGGTCTTAAGACTCTTGATAAGGTTGATTATGATGCTAACACTATTGCTTCAGGATTGCATACAAATACTTATTATGTCTACAGAGTTGATGATGATAATATTCAACTCTCTACAACTCAAACTAATGTTCAACAAAATCCTCCCGTAGTTGTAGATATTCTTAGCACTGGTGGATCTATTCAGACTATTTCTCCAATTAATCCACAAGTTGTATCTGTTAAAGAAAACAATCTTGTATTTAATTTAGAAGATTCTTCTTTAGAGGATTATCAGTTTAAGATTTACTATGATAATGCTTTCAATAATGAGGTTGTATCTATCTCAACCACTGGTTCATTCACTATTGTTGGTTTAGGAACCGTTGGTGTTACGACAGGAGCAACACTGACTGTTAATCATAATAGAGAACTTCCTAGAAGACTTTACTATAATATTGATAAGTCTGGATTTATAAGCACTGCTGATAAATAAGTCAAGCAATATTCAGAAATCTTATTTGAAAATAGCGCCTACTCTGGTGATTATCACGTTTCTCCTGTTGGACTTGCTGGTACAACATTCAACATCTTCTTAAATCAAGTTCCAGAGAAATTGTCTTACATTCCAACAGAATGTGCTGCTCTGGAGTATGATACCTCATCGGTAACTGCTTCTGGTCCTATCAAGAAGATTAACATTGTTTCTGGTGGTAGTAACTATGAGCAATATCCAGTATTCACTGATGTAACTGGTTCTGATGGTAAGGATGCATATATTGTTCCCACTTCGAGCACTATTGGTAATGCAGAGACTGTTAGAGTTATCAATGAAGGATTTGAATACTCTTCAGATAAGACTCTGCAACCAACTGCTGATATCTCTCCATTAATTACTATCAGAGACTCTAACACTGTTGGTTTAGTAAGTATTACTGATGGTGGTAAGTTCTTTATCGATGCTCCTGCTGTAACGGTAGTTAATCCATCAACACGTGAAAAGATTAATAGTGGAGTTCTCTTAGCAGAGATTACTGATAACTCTATCACCAGAGTTACTATTGAACAAGAACCAAAAGGTTTACCAGAAACAACTGCGCTACTCTTTACAGAAAACAATACTAACGGTATTAGTGTTCAAAAAGTATTCTCAAATGAGAATAGTGGAATCATTACATGCCATATCACCACACCTACAGTTGGTTTCCCAATCGCTCCATTTGCAACAGGTGATGAAGTATTTGTTGAGGGTATTCAGAAGTATAGCTCAACTGGAACTGGATTCAACTCACCAGATATTGGATATAGATTCTACACAGTCACCAACTATGATACTACAAGTGGTGTATTGGATAGAGTCACTCTTGATGGTACGAGTTTCATTACTAATGCTGGTTTAGCAAAAACTGAGCAGAATGCAACTGGTATTGTAATCAATAAAACTAACTATCCAGTTCTTGAAGCAATTCAAAAGAGATCTGCATTCTTCGTTGGAGAAAAGGTTCTTATCAACGGTGCAGAATCTAATCTTACGATAGCATCTTATGATGAACTCTCAATTAAGGTCAATGGAACAGACGAACTCAAAGTTGAAGATGTCTTAACTGGCGTTGACTCTGGAAACGTTGCTACTATCAGTTCTTTGGATATTGGTGAAGGAATCTTCACCGTTGATTACAGCATCAAGAAAGATATTGGTTGGGAAACCAATGTTGGTATGCTTGACTTTGATGATCAAGTTACTCCAGATAATGATTACTATCAGAATCTTTCATATTCAATCAAGAGTCCTCTAACTTATGAGAAGACTACAGAAGTAGTCAAGGGACTTCTTCATACTGCTGGTATGAGGGACTTTGCTGATACTGGTATCACCTCAGCAACATCTGCTGGTATTTCCGATACTAATGACCAGACAGGAATCTTCAAAGACTTGTTGACTGAAACCAGAGTTGATACTGTTTATGATTTTGACCTGGTTAGAGATATTGACGTTGTAAATAATACATCTAAGTTCATCACATTTAAGAATAAGAAACTCACTGATTACATTGATTGCAGATCTAACAGAGTACTGAAGATTGATAACATTAACTCACAGTTCTCTAACCTTGATGGTGAGCCCAGCAAGTTCTTGAATATCTTCAAACTTGATCCTGCAGATACTTACACTAGTATTCTCTTCAGAGTAAGTGATAAGGACATGAATGAAGTCCAACTCTCTGATTTGGTCATTCTTTCCTCTGGTGGTGATAATTTCCTTTTAGATAAGGGAAGCGTAGTTAATACTGGATCAAGCATTCTCCACTCTGATGGTGATGAGTTTGGAACCTTTGAAATTGTAACTGATTCTCTTGGCGATTCTTTCCTCAGATTTACAGCAAATGATCCTGATAATATTGATTATGATCTGAAATCTAGAACAAGTAAGTTTAACAGCACTGCTGTTGGTGTAAACACTCAAGCGATTGGATTCATCAACCTAGTAAGTTCAAACGGCATTACAACTCAAACTGGATTCACTACTGCTTTATATACTGCTGCTACTGATGAGTTTGAGGGTCTATTTGCTGACGTACAGGTCATCAATAAGAATAATAATCAGATGAACTTCGCTGGAGTCTATCTGACTCATGATGGTACTGATACATTCATTTCTGATTACTATAATGATTCTGACTCAACCACTAACTTCCTGTCTATCAATGAAATAGGTAGTTTTGGTGCAAACATCATCAGTGGTATTGCTACTTTCACTTACACAAGTGATACTGAAGATGATATTGATATTAGAGCAAGAATCGTTGGATTTGGAACAACTTCAATCGGTATTGGAACTCACAGATATAAGAATGACTTCCAAACTGATGGATCGGAAAGATCTGTAATCTATCAGTCCAACTTCGTTGATAATGTTTCTACTGCAACCACAGTAGTATCAGTAAGTAATGTACTCTTCGACTCTATGAAGTCGTACGTTAGAGTAAGTGTTGGAGACACTAGTGCTCTGCACCAAGTCTTGATGATCAAGGATAATAATCAAAACGTTTACATTCAGCAGTCACCATTCTTATCAGTAGGAAGCACAACTGGTATCGGAACCTTTGGTGGCGATATTGATGGAACGGACATGATTCTGACCTTCACCCCAGACACTGCATCCAGTGTAAGTGTGTCTGCTTTCAGTGAAATATTCTACACCAAGATTGATAGTCTGAATAATCCAAATGTTCTTAACATTGGTGCTATATCAGAATCGGTTGGATATAACTTCTACAATGCAATCAACGGCGACAGAATCAACAGAACTCAGTTTACTGTTAATCATAATTCAGTTCCTATCTTTGCTAAGGTCTTTAACCCAGAAGATACAACTGTTTTAGATCTTACTGCATCTGGTGCATCTACATTTGAGATTGATAATCACTTCTTCCAAAATAATGAGGAATTGATTTACACACCACAATCTACATTTGTTGGAGTTGGTTCAACTGCTATGCAGTATATTCCTGCAACTCCAGGTAGTGTAGATACTTTACCCGAAAGAGTATTCGCTATTGTTGGTGGCGATGATGATAGTTTCCAAATCTCAACTACTAGAGCAGGTGCTGCCATTACAATCTCCTCCCTTGGTGAAGGTAATGCCCACATGTTTGAAATGGCGAAGAGAAATTCTAAGTCATTGATTAGTATTAATAATATTGCTCAATATCCAGTTGCTCTTACTAATGTTTCTCACTCGCTTGATGATAATGGTGGTTCGATTGGAATTGCTGATACTATCTTCTCGTTGAGTGGAATATCAACAATCAAACCAAAAGATCTCATTAAGATTGATAATGAGTTTATGATTATTGAGAACGTAGGTCTTGGTACAACCGCTGTTGGTCCTATCACAAATACAGGTACATTTAACCTTGTTCAGGTAGAAAGAGGTGCAGTTGGGTCTTCAAGATCTACACACCAAGATACAACAGGTGTAGCGACTGTATTTAAAGGTGGATACAACCTTGTTGGTCAGGATATCTTCTTTACCGAGGCACCAAGAGGTAATCCGCAGTTTGAGTCTACTAGTTCTAATTTAGATTTCCCAGTTGCCTCATTTAACGGTAGAGTTTATCTCAGACAAGATTATGATACGAACCAAGTATATGATGATATTTCAGATGAGTTTACTGGTATTGGTAGAACCTTTACATTAAGTGTAGATGGAGGAGATACCACAGGTATTGGAACAACTGGTGGTAATGGAGTTCTGTTTATCAATGGTATCTTCCAGACACCAACCACTGAAAATAATCCCGCAAATAACTTTAGTATCGTAGAAGATTTGAATGCTGGTATCAGTAGTGTAAGTTTTAGTGGTATTAGAGATCAATCAAATAATATCTTCACTTCTGAGTTTGATGTGAACATGGGCGAGTTACCAAGAGGAGGGATGATTGTTTCTCTTGGTTCAACTGGCGGATTAGGTTATGCACCACTTGTTGGTGCCGCAGTTACCGCTGTTGTTGCTGGTGGAGTTATTACTTCCGTTGGATTGGGAACTACGGACAATGTGGGATCTGGATATAATGGATTAGTTGCTGTCGGAGTTTCAATCTTTGAACCTAGTCACACTGGAGATACTGCTGTTATCTCTGCTGCAGTTGGTGCTGGTGGTACATTGACTTTCACAGTCTCAGATGGTGGAACTGGTTACACCGCACCATCAATATTTGTATCCGAACCAAACTATGATAATCTTGCAGTAGAAGGAATATCTAGATTGAGTATTGGTGCTACTACTGATACTGGTATTGGACTTTTACTTGATATTACCGTTGGAGCCAGTTCAACTGTTGGTGTAGGTTCTACTTATCATGAGATTACTTCATTTGGTATTGCTAGACCTGGATATTCCTTCCAGAAGGGTGATAGATTCAAACCAGTTGGATTGGTTATTGCTGGTGGACTGGGCGCTCCTCTTTCGGAATATGAACTTGAAGTTCTTGAAGTCTTTACTGATAACTTTGGTTCATGGCAGTTTGGTGAGATTGATTACATCGATTCTATCAAGAATTTCCAAGATGGAGTACGTAAGAGATTCCCACTATTCTATAACAACGAACTTCTGAGTTTTGAAACAGCAACAGATTCTGATATTGATCTTGCTTCAGCATTGCTCATTATTATTGACGGTGTTATTCAGGAACCAAATGTAGCATATACATTTGAAGGTGGTACAAACTTTGCGCTCGCAGACCCACCATTAGAGGAAGCAAATATTTATATCTTCTTCTATCGTGGAACCAGAGGAACTGATACCGTTCTGATTACATCTGTTGATCAGATTATTGAGAAGGGTGATGAAGTTCAGATTATGAAGAATAACGCAATCAGAACCACCAAGTCCCAAGAGAAGAGAACTGTATTCAACTTAGACTCTTCAGATAAAATTGAGACTAACCGTTACTTTGATCAGGGTATCAATGATACTGATTTTAAACCAATCAATATCATTAAGCAAAAGGTTGATCAGGTAATCAATGGTGAGAATGTATTTAAGACAAGAGACTCTATTGAAACTCAAATCTTCCCAGTCTCTAAGATTATTAAGGACTTCAACGCAGGTGATACTGAAATCTTCTTAGATAATGCAGACCTGTTCAAGTATGATGCTCCTAACTCATTCTCTATGATGGTTGTTGCTGGTATCGGCAGTACAGAGGCAACTGGTAATGTTGAGTTTGTTGGTTCTGCAAACACCTATATGGGATTCTCGGGTATTGTAACGGGTATCACAACCACTACTGGTATTGGAGTTCCTCTCGCACTTGAGATGGAAATCATTTCTAATGACTTCACTGGATTAAATGTTGGATATCCAATCTATATCTCTGATACTAATATTGGAACAGGAGTTACTTCAATTAATGACTCTGACGCAGCAGTCGTTGGTATTGGTTCTACATTCCTCGATAATGTCTATTATATTCATGGATTACAAACCAGCGGAACTGTTGGTATTATTACATGCAATATCCACTCTGCTTCAAATGTAGTTGGACTTGGAACTACCACTAATATTCATAATCCCGTTGGTAAGTACTCTTGGGGTAGAGTTGCTGACTTCACAAGATCCAGTAATCCCATTTCAATCGGCGTCTCAGGATTCACTATTCCTAGTGCATCCGTTGGAATTTCTACATTCCCAATCGCTCAAAGAAGAGGAGTTGGATTAAGAGATAACGGTTCATTACCAAAACAATTGTAATAATCTTTGTATAAATATCTAAAAACGCAATGATATGGCAGCTGTCGTAACAGATCAATTTAGACTTTCGAATGCCAGTAATTTTGTAGATTCGGTTACTTCTGCAAGTAACTCATATTATGTTTACTTGGGAACTTGCAACCCTACCTCTCCATCTGTAGGATTTGGTAGAACATCTGATTGGAACACAAATGTTCCTAGTCCTACGGACAATCTCCAATACGCTGGATTTTATAAGAAGAATATACTTTTTGGAAAAAAAGTTAATAGTGCTAATATAAGAAGAGTTATTAGGAAAGTAACTTGGGTAGCAAATAATCGCTATGACATGTATAGACATGATTATAGCATTAGCAATCCAACTCCAAACTCAAACTCTAGCAGACTATATGACTGTAATTACTATGTGATGAATAGTGATTTCAGAGTATATGTTTGTATTGATAATGGTTCATCTGGGTCTAATCCTAAAGGAAATAATTCACAAGACGAACCAACTTTCACTAACCTAGCACCTACTGCTGCTGGAACAAGTGGTGATGGTTATGTATGGAAATATTTGTTCTCGGTATCACCAAGTGATATTATCAAGTTTGACTCTACAGAATACATTGTAGTTCCTAATGATTGGTCTACATCATCTGATACTCAGATTTCTGATGTTAGAGAAGCAGGTGATTCTGAAGTTCAATCAAACCAGATTAAGAAAGTTTATATTGACGATGCAGGTTCTGGATATAGTGCAGGAACTGTAGATATTCTTGGTGATGGTAGTGGTGGTAGAGTTTCTATTACCGTTGATAGTGCTGGTGCTATTACAGGAACAACTGTTACTGCTGGTGGTAAAGGATATACATTTGGTGTTGTTGATTTAGGTAGTCTGCAACCATCTGGTTCTATTCCCAATCCCGCAAAACTTATTCCAATCATTCCTCCATCAAGAGGACATGGTTTTGATGTTTATACTGAACTTGGAACTGATAAGGTCCTTATCTATGCTAGGTTTGATTCTTCAACAAAGGATTTTCCAGTAGATACTCAGTTTGCACAAGTTGGTATTCTAAAGAATCCTCAAGAGTTGAGTTCAACTTCTGTCTTTACCCAAAGTCATTTCTCATCATTGTTTGCCGTAAAACTGGCGGATGACTTCACTGGAACACCTACTGTTGGTGGAGAGATTACTCAAACAAGAACTGATGGTAATATCGCCAAAGGTTATGTCGCATCATATGATAGTGAGACAAAGGTACTGAAGTATTTCCAAGATAGATCACTATACTTTGGAAATGAGAAAGATCAAACTGACTACAACTCTGTAACAACAGGATCTACCATTTATGATTTTGAATCTTCTTCAAGCACCATATCTCCATTCAGCGGATCTGTAAACACTACATTTACTGGTAGCAGTGTAACTGTTGGTAGTAAGGTTGTAGATTTGGGAGTTACTTTTACAAACGGGCTTGCTAGTCCAGAGATAAATAAAAAAACAGGCGATTTGATCTATATTGATAATCGTCCCACTGTTGCAAGAGACATCAGACAAAAAGAAGACGTAAAAATTATTCTGGAATTCTAAAAAGAAATGGCACAAAAAACCGATTTAAACGTCAATCCTTATTTTGACGATTTTGACGCATCGAATAATTTTTACAAAGTATTATTTAAACCAGGATTTCCAGTCCAAGCTAGAGAGTTAACCACTTTACAGTCAATACTTCAAAATCAGATTGAAGATTTTGGTAGTCACGTTTTCAAAGAAGGTTCAATAGTTATACCTGGTAATATAGCATACGATGGTCAGTTTTATGCTGTTAAGTTAAATCCAACAAATGCTGGTATTGATATTTCGGTTTATATCGATAAGTTGATTGGTAAAAAGATTACGGGTCAATCTTCAGGAACCACAGCAACGATTCAATCATATTTGTTGCCTGATGGTAATAATGTTGAAGATCTTACGATTTATGTAAAATATCTTGATTCTGATAATAACTATGAGTTTAATCAGTTTCCTGATAATGAGTCATTCTTTGCTAGTGAAAATATTGTATATGGTAACACAACAATTACAGCAGGAACAGTTCTTGCCACATCCGTAGCATCTGATTCTACTGCAATTGGTTCTGCTGCTTTTATTAGTGATGGTGTTCTTTTTATTCGTGGATATTTTGTAAACGTAACCAAGCACACTCTGATTCTTGACGAGTATTCAAATACTCCTTCTTATAGAGTTGGTCTTAAGATTACAGAGTCTCTTGTAAACGCAAAAGACGATGCTACACTGTATGATAATGCTAAGGGATTTACAAACTATGCAGCACCTGGTGCTGATAGATTAAAAATTGATCTTACATTATCCAAAAAACTGTTGACTGATGTCAACGACACTGATTTTGTTGAGTTATTGAGACTTGAAGATGGAAAGATTAAAATTCTTGAGACTAAAACTGAATACAATAAAATTCGTGATTATCTGGCAGAAAGAACATATGACGAATCGGGTGATTACTCAATCACACCATTCCAACCATCAATCCACAACTCACTGAATGATAGACTTGGAAGCGACGGTCTGTTCTTTAGCGACGAACTAACTGATCAAGGAAACACACCTACAGATGATCTGATGTGTGTTAAACTTTCTCCAGGAAAGGCTTATGTTAGAGGATATGACGTAGAAACGATTTCCTCAAAGATTTTAGACGTAGATAAACCAAGAGATACTAATAAAGTTTCCTCAGTAAGTATTCCCTTTGAGATGGGAAATCTTTTGAGAGTTTTTGATGTTGAAGGAACTCCTAAGTTCAGAGAAACAGTAAACTTAAAAGCAAGAATAAATGGTCTAGGTACAACCATTGGAGAAGCAAGAGTATATTCTTTCAACTTGACTGATGGAACGTATGCTAATGATTCCACTCAGTTTGATCTGTACCTGTATGATATTCAAACATACACTGAGATTACTTTCAATCAACAACTAGCAACATCACAGTTACCTGCAGGTTCTCATATCAGAGGTAAGAGTAGTGGTGCTACTGCATTTGCTGTAAATGCTGGTGCTAGTGGTGTTACAGTAATGTTCAGACAAACATCTGGAACATTTGCACCTGGAGAACAGATTGAAATCAATGGTGTTGATGATCTGCCCGTTTCTAACTTCCAGGCAGGTCCTAGAACAATTGTTTCTACTAGAGTTTTTAATAGTAGAGATATTATGTCGGTTACTCAGACTGGAGTATCTGGATATCCCAATTTTACTGCTACCACTGTATTAGAGACCACCGATCTTCCAGATAATGTAACTGGTGGTGTAATCTCTGGTGGTAACTTGTTCACTCCTACTGGTAGTTCTGCACCAAACCTGAAAGTTGATGACATTTTGGTTTATCAGGCAGGAAGTGGTGATTTGAGATGGAATAGAATCACTGCTGTTAATAGTGGTGGTGCTAACTTCTCACTAACTGCTACTGGAGCAGCGGTTACTGGAGTCTATAATCCTGCAGTTGCTAATGGTACATACGCATCAGTAAAACTTGGTATTTCAAGAATTGCCAACGAAGAGAAAGGTGGATTGTATGCCGAACTACCTGATCATAATATTGCTTCAGTTAGTCTGACTGGATCAGAACTGATGGTCACGGAGCAGGTTGCTGCTAAGACTATCTCAGGTAATCAACTGACTATTTCTGAATCGGACTTTACAGGAATCTCTAGTTCTTTCTTAACTGCTTTTGATGCTGAAAGATATTTGGTTAGCGAAAGTGGTGGTGGTATTGGAACAGTAACTTCTGATAAGTTTGTATTAAATGCTAATAGCACTGAGGCAACAGTATCTAATCTTACTAATGGATCAAATGTTGTTGTAAATGCAACTCTCATCAAGCAAGGAATTCAAAGTAAGGTTAAAGAGTTAACAAGATCTACAACTTTAGAGGTAACTCTTTCTAAGTATACAAAGTCTGGAACAAACGCTAATACGTCTGTAAATGATGGACTTACTCATAACCAGTTCTATGGATTGAGAGTTCAGGATGAAGAAGTTTCACTGAATCGTCCAGATGTAACTGAGGTAGTTGCTGTATATGAAAGTTTAGACGCTAGTGCTCCTTCTCTTGATACGATTACATTTACATCTACTGCAGATGTTACTAATAATGCAATCATTGGTGAAAACTTCACTGGTACAGATTCGAATGCTATTGCTAGAGTTGTAACCAAACCCTCTGCAAATGTTTTGGGTGTTGTTTATCTGACCTCAGAAAAAATCAATAATGGTGAAGAAGTTACTTTTGATGAGTCTGGTATCATAACAAATGTACAGGCAATCACTGCTGGATCTTATAAGAACATTACAAGCAACTTTGGGCTTGATGGAGGTCAAAGAGATCAGTACTATGATTACTCAAGACTTGTAAGGACTAAAGACTCAACAGTTCCTTCAAGAAGATTACTTATAGTTTATGATCACTATACTATCCCAACTGAAGATGATGGTGATGTATTTACCGTTCTTAGTTATGATAAAGATAGATTTACAAATGATATTCCTCTTATCGGCAAAAATAAGGTAAGAGCAACTGATACTCTTGACTTCAGACCTAGAGTTTCACAATTTACGTCAACTACAGCATCTCCTTTCAACTTCCCTGCTAGAGATTTTGGAACTGTTCCCAAGTTGTTGTTAGCATCAAATGAATCCTCTCGTTTGGGTTATGATTACTACCTAGGAAGAATTGATAAGATTTACATTAATAAGTTTGGAACATTTATTGTCCAAAAAGGTATCTCTGGAATAGATCCAAAGGCACCCACTAAACTTGATAATGTTATGGAGATTGGCACAGTTACCCTTCCTCCGTATCTCTACAATCCAAGTGATGCTCAACTGGGGCTTGTGGATAATAGAAGATATACCATACGGGACATTGGTTATATCGAAGGAGAGGCAGAAACTTTGGA
>JAAHTH010001438.1_pt1 | contig 20816 bp, 43 predicted proteins | sample 6116091 | NCBI WGS metagenome assembly JAAHTH01 (sample SAMN13939990, study PRJNA603662) | sponge metagenome | isolation source: marine sponge | host: Mycale hentscheli | place: New Zealand | collected 2006 | reverse complement strand
GTCAAGATAGCATTGTTTCTAATCCTACATCAGATTTTGAAACTAAAAATAGTTCTAAAGGTTTTGTTGTACTTGATAGAACAAATGGAAACAGATATAGAATTTACACTGATGGTGGTGTTCTTAATACTGAATTAGTTCCTTAATAATAAATAAATTAATAACTTTACATAAAAAGTAAAAAAATGAAAATTTATACAATAACAACAAATGGAGCTTCAAACGGTAATGTAATTGCACAACCTTTTACTATTGAAGTAACTCAAATGGTATACAATGACAATCAATTTGCACAATCTTTAACAGTTGGAGTAATAACTAAAAATGGTGCTGATGTAGAATGTTGTAATGATGACATTCCACAGTCAAACACTTATGATTTACCTGCTATGACTTCAAGTAAAAATTCTGATTTATCAGATTTTGAAGCATTATTAGAAGAAAAATATCCAGGTAACTGGAGTTAATAAATTATAATTATGGGCCTAAGACACGATCCTATATATGCTTTTGTATCTAATCCTACTATAACAGACGATTCTAGTTCTGGTTATAAAATTGGAGATGATTGGAAAAATACTTCTACAGGAGAATTGTGGATGTGTATAGATAATTCTGTAGGAGCTGCTGAATGGAAAAGTTTAACATCAGTATTAACTAATCCATCAGTTGCACCAACATTAAGAAATATTACTACAACAGATACTTTTTCAACCCCTAACGAAACTTTAAATTGCACTTCAGGAACATTTACTGTTAATCTACCAACAGCAGTAGGAATACAAGGTGTAGTTTATACGCTTGTTAATAGTGGAACAGGAATAATTACATTAGATGGTAATGGTACAGAAACTATTAATGGTTCTACAGACATTCCGTTAAACACACAAGAAAGTAGAACTGTTCAATCGGATGGTTCTAATTGGATAATAAAATAAAAATAAGAATATGAGTTATACACCACCATTAGATGCAGAAGTAACAGCATTCAAAACAACTACTCCATTAGCAAATGGAGCAACCTATGATTCATCTACAACAGATTGGGATGGAGATGTTAATGGGTATTCACAAGTGCAAACAGAAATATTAGCTTCGCATGATGGAACTATTGACATAGACTTTTGTGAAGATGCAGCGTTTACAGATGTTGTAAGAAGTTTATCCATACCTTATACCGCAAGTGGTGGTTACCAATTCTTTGCTGCACCTGCTTTTGCTAATTTCATTAGATATAGATTTACTAATAATGGGGGTGTTATTCAAACGGATTTTTATTATACAACTAAGATTTTAACAACCGCAATCAGTCCTCAACTATTAACAACTGGAGCATTTATAGCACCTGCAATGGTTACTACTTTGAATAGAAGTATTATTGTTGGTAAAAATGATGCAGGAACATTCAACAATGTTTCTACCGATAATCAGAATAGTTTAAAAGTTGATAATTCTAATAATAGAGTTACCTATGATGAGTTTCCAATATCAGAATTTACAGCAATATCACAACTTACATTCCCGTATAACATTAATACAGATTTAACTAATATAATTTTAGCAGGTTCGGGAACGGTAACACAAGCCGACAATATGGCTGTAATAGCCACAAGTACAGCAGCAACAGCAATAGAGAGTGCTGCATTAGAATCTGAAAAAACAATAACATTTAGAGCAGGTGAGGGAGCAGTAGGTAGATTTTCAGCTTTGTTTACAGACCTTGCTCCAAACGGTGCTACAAGTGTCCAAGGATTTGGATTAGGTGATGCGAATGATGGTTATGGATTTATGATGATAGGTGCTTCTTCCGAAGTAAACATAGCTTACAGGACAAATGGAGTTCAAACGCTTTTTACTCAATCTTTATGGAATGAAGACACAATGGATGGTAGTGGCAATGCAGGTAATCCATCAGGAATGTTATTAGATCCAACAAAAGGAAACATTTACCAAGTTAGTTATGGTAGTGGATTTGGCTCTGTTTATTATTCTATTGAAAACCAATCAACAGGTCATTTAGTTCTAGTTCATACTTTAAATATCGCAAATTTAAGAACAACACCATCATCTTATAATCCAACTTTTGCACTAAGAGCAGAGGTCTTTAAAGATGGAACAGCAGATGCAAATGATTATGTATTGAAAGTATCTGATATGTCCTCTTTTACACAAGGTAAGGATAATATTACAGGCCCTATTAATGCTTTTGAAAACTCAAAATCTATTGGAACAACAGAGACAAGCGTATTCACACTACAAAATAAAGCAACTTATCAAGGTAAGACTAATAAGGTTTCAGCAATACTTTCATCTATTTCATTAGTAAATGACACTAACGGAGCAGCAACATTCAGACTATGGGAAAATGCAACATTAGGAGGCTCACCATCTTATACTGATATAAGTACTAACACATCTGTAATTGCAGCAGATACAGCAGGTACAACAGTAACAGGTGGTAAGTTATTATGGACTGGTGGAGTAGGTAAAGATAATGGAGATTCTATTGACTTGCATACATTAGCTATTACAATGAGTCCAAACAATACATACACTTTTTCAGCAGAATCATTAGGTGGTGCTAATCCTATGGTTATAGGGCTTGTTTGGGTAGAAGATTTTTAAAATAAAAGAGTGATTACTTAATTTAAACCAAAAAAATTAATGAAAACATTTATTAACAAGAAAACAGAAATTACTAAAGCTACACAAGAAGGTGAAGAAATTAAAACAACTAACTTAGGTTTTGCTGATTTAGCACTTGTAGGATTGCAAGCACCTCCTAAAGAGGGATGGTCTGTAAAAGACATGAGGTTAATCTTTAAAGTAATAGATAAGTTAGAAGGTCTAGAATTAAATCAGTCAGTTGAATTAGCTGATGAAGAATTTGTTCAGTTAGTAAAATCTTCAAACGTTCAATGGACAGCAATGCATAAAGATATTATTGCATTTGATGATTATTTAAATGATTTAAAAAATTAATATTATGAAAAAACTATTTAACACGGATGCAGTTGATAATGTATTTGCATTTATTACAGGTGATTTTCTTGCTACAATTGTTGCATTTAGTTTGATTAAAGATGTTGCAATGCCTATGTTGTTAGCAACAATAACAGGCTTTTTAGGAGGTTTATTTGCTATATTAGGTAAAATAGTTGCTAAAAAAATATTAAAAAAATACGAATAATGACTATTCAAGAAAGGTTAACTTTTACGTTAAACTACATTAAAAATTTTATGTTTATAATAACACCGTTAACAGGTTTATTAATATACGTAGGAACATTAATGTTAGAAGATTCACAAGCATACAAAAGAGTTGAAGCCGTTGTTAATTGGTATGAAGAGAAAAGTAATTCATTTGCTGTTGGTTTAAGAGTAAACAAGATTAAAAACGATGACAATAAAACAGTTTATAAAGTAGTTTACAAAGCTACTGATGGGCATACATATCCTGCTGTTTACAATAAAAGTGGTGGGTATTGGTTTTATTTAAATGATGAGGGAAAAACAAAAGAATGTCATTAAATAATGAGTTTAAACGAATTGTTAGATGGGAAAACTATTGCAATGGGTGCTCTTGCGTCTCTGGTTGGTTATGTATTTTATGGTTTTATTAATTTACAAGCTAAAGTTGATACTATGGATGCAAAGCAAATACAAGTAATGAGTGAGCAACGTGACATCTGGAATAAATACAACGCAGATTTAGATAATAAGCTAGAGTTTTTACAAGATTATATGCAAAGCAAAGTAGATAATGAAAAGCGTTGGAGTGAATATTGGAAAGAAAAATACGAAGATAAAAAATAAATTAATTAAATTTACATATTAACTAAAACTAATATATTATGTTTGATACAAAAAAAAGACCATCAGGTAAAACTAAAATGAATGCTAAAATGGGTACTCCATTAAAACCAACTAATAATAGTAAAAGAAAAGTTGCTACTTATATTCGTCCACAATCTAAATAATTATGTACGGTAAAACTAATAAAGGTCCTAAAAAAACTAAACCTGCAACAAAAAGACCTAAAACTGTTGCTAAAAAAATAAAAAAATTTACTTCTAAGAAAAAGTATTAATAAACTATTTATGAGTAAAGAAAATAAAGCGTTTAAAGATACAACTTTTGGTAAGATATTAGGTAAAGCTGGTGATTTAGTAGGTGATGTTCCTGGCATTATACTTAAAGCAACTGTTGGTGGTAATCCAATGGGTGCTGTACAAGATGTTGTTAAAAGTTTATCTTTGAGTAAAGACCCAAAAGCTAAACAAATTGTTACTGAGCTTGAATTAAAAATGGCTGAAATAGAATTAGAATTTTCTAAAGTAGAATTAGAAGAAACTAAAGTTTATTTAGGTGATGTTCAAAACGCTAGAAATAGAGAAATTGAATTATCTAAAACAGGCAAAAAAGATTGGTTTCAAATAGTTGTTGGTTTTATGGGCTTACTTATGTTAAGTTTTTGTCTTTATGTTTTAGTATATAGAACAATACCAGGAGATAATAAAACATTGTTTGTACATTTTATAGGAATTATAGAGGGTATTGCTTTATCTATTTTTAGTTATTATTTTGGAAGTTCTAAATCAAGTAGTGATAAAACTAAAATAATGACTAAATGAGTTATAAAGAAATAGAAATAGATGTAATAGGTCATGGTGGTAAAGTCCAAAAACAATATATCAATATAAATAATATAAATTATTATAGACCTTATATTGATACACCAGAGCAGTCTGGTAAAAAACCTAAATTACTAACTATGGTATATTTTCAAGGCTCTATAAAAGCAACTTATGTTAATTGTAGCTGTGATGCTTTTCAAAATAAAATAAGAGAAATTGTAGAAGAATATTAAGATCTGAACTGTTGCCTTTAGTTCTCTAAAAAAAAGAGCTATCATTAATTTGATAGCTCTTTTTTGATTGTAAAATTTTGATTTAATTTACTAAAATATTCTTTAATACTTTTTTTTAAACTTTTATATTTATTTCTAGAAGCCCAAATTGTTTTATATCCATATTTATCATAAAAATATGCTGAATATTGATGATAATTTATTTCAATAATAACTTCATTAATTTTTTTACTAAACATATTTATAAATATTAGTCTGGTTAATTATTACTTTTTCAAATTTCCAATTATCCCAATTTTTGCTAGTATTAATATTTTTTGTATTTACAAAGTCTGTCCAAAAAGGTAAATGTTTTGGATTATAATATAATTTTTTCATTCTATTATTAATAGGATATTTATTTGGATATAATATATATTCATTAAATTCAATCCAAGCACAAACTGTTTTGTTTATTCCTTTATATATTTTTTGTGCAGTAGATTTTTGATTTTTAAGTTTAGCATTTTTTAATACAACATAAAACTCATCAGGATTAAAATAATCCACTGTTTTAGTTTCCATATTTTTTAATTGCCATTTTTTATAATTTTCTCCTTTTGCTAAATGATATCTTAATCTATACATTTTCTATTTAGTTTTATTTCTTTGCTTCATATTAAAAAGTGTTATTTCTTTTGCTAATTGAATCTTTTTTTCATTATCTACATTAATTCTTAGCTGACTACTTAAAGCATCTTTATAGTCATTTAAATCACGTTTAAGACGTTTTATTTCTTGCTTTAAAACTTTGTTTTCTGCTTCTAATTCTTCTTTACTCATCTTTGTTTTGTTTTAATATTCTATATATCCACAAAAAATATATGTGAATGGGTTTTTAATTAACAACCATATTCTTTTCCATAATGGATAGGATGATTCTATTTTAATTGACGGATTTGTTATTTTCTTTTTACTCATCTTTGTTTTGGTTTAAAATATATACCTAATTGTGTTCCAAGGTATAATATGATTATGTATTGCTTTAAAATCTTGTATCATTTTACGTTTTAGTTCAAATTGATACCTTACGTTTTCACCACCGTAAGAACTTATCTTTCTTTCTTGTATTTCTGGTGTCCATAACAAATGTTCTCCTGGTATATTGTTTTTTAAATTATATATATGCTTCTTTTGATTATGAGTTAAAAATATTACTTCTGCCTTAACTTCACTTTTGTTTTTAACATATATGTCTAATAATTTAAATAACTCCATATAAGCTTCTTTCCAGCCAGTATAATTAACTACAGGGGAAAAGTTAATGTGAACTTCATATCCTGCCTCTATAAACTTATCAATAGCTTCTATTCTATTGATAATAGGAGCTGTATTTGGTTCTATTATATCTGATAATTCTTGTGGCATTAAACTAAATCTAATTCTTATCTTTTTTTCTGGATTAAATTCTAAAAACTTATAGGGTATAGTTTTAGTAGCAAATGTTCCAAATGCTATTGGGTGATCTTTGAAAAACGTAAATATTTTTTTCCATTCATGATACTTTGCGTGTAAAGCAAAATCTTCATTGCAGCTTATATCGTAAGTAATATATTTTGAATGTGTTTGATTAGGCTTTTCTACATCTGCAAAATATGCGTGAGCATTAATTTCTGATAGTATATCTTCTGTATTAGTTGCTACAGTCAAACCTTTTGGTAAATGTCTTTTCATATAACAATAACTACAATCAAACAAACATCCATAACCAAAAGAAGGAGAAATATAATCGCTGCTCCTTAATGATGGTCGTATCTTCATTTCTTTTCTTTTAGTTTTTTTTACTAGTTCCATAATGTAATTTTTAAATAACAAAGAGTCCAAAAGGACTCTAAGTTATTTTATACACTTCCCATTTCAAGAAAATTATCTATATTATCAGGATTCTCAATAAAATGTTTTCTATACATCTCTAAGCCTAGTTGGTATTTTTTCCTTCCTTCTTCTTTAGAATCAGGAGAAAGTTCAGCTAAACATACTGTATATGGATAAGTTTTTTCTTGAACTAAAAACCAAAAGCTATCTACTCCAGCTACATCACAATAAAATGCCCCTTGTCTATCATAATTATAATTACGAAGACTTTTTTTAAAGTTTAATAATGTTGCTGGGTCTTTACTTGTTTTATAATCAAGAATAAAGTTATTAGTATTAATTGCATCTACTTTAATTTTGCAAGGTACACCAAGTATAGTTTTTTGGTAAATTACTTCACGTTTCTTAGCAGAATCAATTAAATCACGTACTTGTGGATAGCTCATAGCTTTATCAACCATATCTTGAAGTGTTTGCATATCATCTAATGAAAGAAGTGTTCTATGCTTATTATCCTCCATTAATGGCTCAATCCACTCTTTGTATTTTTTGGTAGTTCTTGGGCGAGCTCCACCTATTTCTTCACATATTTCAGCATCATCTATTGCATAATAACGAGAATCAAATTCTTTTGGTTCTAATAACAAACAATGTGCTGCTCTACCAAATATAAATGCATCAGTATCTTTTTGTCCTCTTTGATAATAAGCTTTTAATGTTTGTGGCCCACCTCTTAATATTTGTCCTAATTGACTGTTTGACACAAATTTCTTATCATTGTAATACCAATTATCATCTTTTTCAATAATATTACTTTTGTTTTTATCATAACTTTCTACATATTTCATAAAATCTTCATTTTCATCTGAAGAAATAATTATATCGTTCATATTATTTTTTTTTAGGTTTCATAAATTTTTTTCTTTTTTTTGGTTCTATTGCTTCCCATTCTGGTTTACCATATAATTTCCAGTCATAATTTTTTGTTAAAGCATATTTAACAAAGTCAATTATATTAAATAAATAACTACCATCTTCATGTAGTCCAAATTTTGAAAATTTATACTTTATAAGCATATATTTTACAGTTTTTTTTTCTTCATTACATAGTATTACACCTTTAACATTAAAATCATCTATTAAATAAACTTTGTTTTTATAACGATTTAACAAATTGTAATAAAGTTCTGACATTTTTATATTTTATTTTTCTAGGTTTAAATGTTTTATTAGTCATAAAATATCTATCTGGAGTAAATGTTTTATTAAATATACTTGGTACTTTAATTAAATTAACAAACACATTGTATTCGTGATATAAAAATTTAATATTATTTATAGCCACCCTAGTCATATTATTATTATCAAATTCTCCTTTAATTTCTATAACACTAATTAATTGATTGTCGCATATAAATGGTGTAACTATTTTCTTATTAGTATCATCTGGATTAATTACAAATTTACCTATAGCTTTATTTTCCCAATAAATTATAAAATCAGGAGTATAAACACTAGGTTTTAATATTACTTGTTCTAACTCTTTATCATTAACACGTTTCATCTTTTTTAAATATGTGTGTTTTACACCTTTTGTTAACGTATAAGACGTTTCATTTTTTTCCCAACGATTTATATACCTACAATCTTTTAGATGTTCTAAATACCATGAAAAATGTAATTCTTCTTGACTATCAAATTTATTCATAACAATTATATACTTTTTACAATTTTAAATATCTCTCTTAAATTATCTTTGTAATTTTCATCTATAGTTTTTCCTAATTTTGTAATCATTGATAATGCAATAGCTTTTTTTTGGCTTTTAGATTTTGGTGGTTTTGTTATATTTCCGTTGTGATTAACAATTAGTTGATATTCAAATAAACCTTGCTTTGGGTTTCCTCTTCTTTTTCTATTAACTGTATGCTCTCCAAAATGTTTTTTTCTAAAATCTCTTAATGTTGCTGAAATACTTGCTTCTGGATAATTTAAAACATCATGTATTTCTCTTAATGTTCTCCATTTATTATCTTTCATCAACTTAAATACATTTATTGCTTGACCTTTTAATCTTGAATGGTCAAACTCTCTAATATAAGTTGTACCTTGAAAATCTTGATTAAATAATTTTTCTTGATTCATATTATATAATTTAATTAAACAGAGAGCAAAAAAGCCCTCTGTTTTTACTAATTAAATTCTGTATTTAATAATTCAAAAGTTTTTTGTATTTCATTTAATTCTTTTGTTTTATTAAAACTTCCTTCACCAAATCTATTATTAAAATCATCAGCTATTATAATAGCTTTGTTAAATGCATTTAATATTTTTTTAGGTTTTTCAATTATTTTAATTCTATCTAAAAGCATATTTAAATATTCTGAAAATGTATTTTTACAATAATATGTTACTTTCACAATAGTAAACCCATTAGATGAATTTTCATAACCATCACTATCGTGTAACACACTTATATCAGATATTATAATATCTCTTTCAAATATTTTTTTTAACTTTATTTCTATTTCATTGGTTAAAGGTTCTTGATTGCCAGACAATGAAATTTTTGCTGTATTTGGACCTACTACATTTTTAATTAAACTTTCTTTAGCTATTTTTTTAAATAAACTTGCTACTTTATCACTATTCATTTAATAATTTTTTTGTTTTTTCATATTCTATATCTAATAAATTTGTTTTCTCAATATAATTTGTATAAGGGTTTAACCTTATTGCTTTACATTCTATTTCAAACATTTTCTGTATAAAATCTAAATAAATAAATTTTATTTCCAATTCTCCTGCATCAATTATATCTTTAATTTTATCCATTAATATTAGTATTATTTATTTCAGATTTTAACCAACTTAATTCACTTCTTATCATTCCAAGAACTTTTTCTGCAGATTCCATATGTCTACGTAACATATATAATTCTGGATGTTTTACATTAGCTTCATTAGTTGCAGAATTAATTTTTTGACCTTGCATTTTAAGAGAATAAATAGTAGCTTCAAAAGCTTTATGTTTTTCAGATCTATATTTTTCTATAAAATATAAATTTGCTGATAAATTTCTTCCTAAATCTATTAATCCTTGTGGATTATGATTATTACTACTATAATAATCTTTAATAATTTCTGTTATTTTTATTAATGTTTCTTCCATAAATTTTATTATTTATAGGTATAATAAGCTGTAAAAACTTATTATACCTATTATTTAAATTAACTAAAATGGCAAGTCATTATCTTTAATATTTTCTGAAACACTTTTTTCATCTATATTGTTATTTATTTGATTAGATGTATTATTACTAGTTGATGGATTATCTCTATTCCACATTAATAATTCACCTTCAAATTTAGCCTGGTCTTTATCTCTTAATTTACTATAAAAATATGATTGATTTCCAGTAATTTCTTTATTTATAGGTTCAGAAAAAGAATATTCAATTTTAGTTTTTATTTCTGGTTTATTATTAAAATCTTTATTATAACCTATATATTCAACTTGTTTAAATAAAACATTAAAAGGTTTGTTTAATGCTGATTTGATTACCTCTTCACCAGTTAATGAAAAATTGCATCCTGCATTTGATAAAACTCTTTTAATTCTTTCTTGTTTCCATTCTGCACTTTCAGGACTATCTCCAGCTTTTACTCTATAAAATCTTTGTTTTAGAGTTAATTTTTCTTCATTTATAGTTTCAAAATTTAATTCTAAATAAGGAGTTCCTTTTTCTGGTGATACTAATTGATAATCTTTTATAATTACTTTTTCAATTCCAGCTTTATTAAGAAAATTATTAGTTTTTAATTGTTGATTACTAATACTATTCATTTCTGTGTTAAAATCCATTTCTTTTATTTTTTAATTATTAATTATTAATTTAATTTATTACTAATTTCTTTTAGTAATTTAATTATTTCGTTTATTCTAAACATCCAAGCTCCTAAAAGTCTGAAAATAAAAATTGAAGCTACTGCTATTGCTAATACTAATATTAATGACATCATAATTTTTTTTTAATTATTAATTCCTTTTAGATCTTCTACTGTAGGTTCTATATTTTTAGATTCAGTAGATACTTTTTTATCATCTTCATTATAATACTTTTCAATGTATTCTATCACTAATTTTAAATCATTTGGAATAATAGTTGGAAACATTCCCATAGGTGATTTTGCTATTACATTTTCATAATTTTTTATTTTATTTGTAATAAAACGATACTCTATTTCTCCATCTTCATTAATAAATGTTTTTGTATATAAAACTATAACAAATTCTTTTTCTACTTTTTTCTTCCAAGAACCTTCAACAGCTATAATTCTTTCTGCAATTCCACTTTCATTTTCTAACACATGGTCAATTCCAGTAAATATTATATATTTATTAGTGTTTTTAGATTTATGCAATATTTTCCCTATATTTTCTTTGTAATTTGACCACATATCAAATCCATTATAAAACTGACCTGATTCTCTCATTTGATTTTCTGAAAGTGATGTAAATGATTCTATAACTAAGTTTTGAACTTTTTCACTTTTCATTGCTTTGTCAAATGCATCCCAATATTGATTCATATCTGATATTGGAACATTCATTTTAAATTTATTTGCATTTCTAAATGGCAATGCTTTTTGCTCAGTATTTAATATAGCTGTAGCTTCTGGTGACATATTCCTTAATGATGTTGACTTACCCTCTCCCGAAGGGCCAACAATAAAAATGTTTGGTTTCATAATTTAATTATTAGAGATTAAAAAGGATGTTCCTTTTGTTTTTATTTTTTCTATTTTTAATTTAAATTCAATTACATTTAATTTTTGAAATGTTTTTATTCTTCTATGATCTATTTCAATTAAATTAAATGATTTTTTTAAACTTTTAAAATTATCTACTTGATTTATAATTTTATCAATTTCTTCCATATATGTAACAATATTTTTTGTCATATTGTTTGGTATAGAATTTATTGGTGCAATTATTGTTCTTTTTTCTTTTCTATTCATAGCCTTGTAAATGTACAAAAAATACATTAATTTTTTATGTTTTTTTTGATTTTTTTACATAATATTGTTTTTTATTTTTTCTTGGTCTTAGATTAATTTCTTTGCCTAATTTTTTGATTTTATTTTTATAATGAGTCTTTAATTTTATTTTAAAAAATCCTTTAATATTAACTTCTTCATTATTTAATAAAGTTTTTTTTAAACCAAAATAAAACTTTTTAATAATAAGTCTTATTACTTGTTCATTTAATCCTGTTTCTTTAGAAATTTGAATTATTATTTTTTTATGTCTGTAGTTTTTTTTCATTCATTATCAAAATCTAAATTTGGATTTAATTGATTATCTCTTAAATTATTTATTTCTTCTTTATTTTTGCTAATAAATTTTGTAAGTCTAGATTCATAAGCTACTTCTGCTTTACCTATTCCAGTTGAACGACCTTTAGCTAATATAATTTCTGCATATTCTACATCTGGTATTCCGTTTTGAATATCAAAATATGCTGGTCTATGTACAAAAGCTACCATATCTGCATCTTGCTCAATACTTCCAGATTCTCTTAAATCACCTAATGTTGGTCTTTTATTAGACCTTTGATGTATAGCTCTGTTAATTTGAGATAACGGTATTATAGCTATCTCTAATTCATTTGCTATTTCTTTAAAAGACCTTGATATAACAGCTATTTCTTGTTCTCTATTTCCTTGTTTTCCAACATCGCAAGTAACAAGCTGTAAATAATCAATTATAATAAGTTTTACATCATATCTAATGGCGTATTTTCTTATTTTATTTAAAATATGACTTAGTTTTCTTGATTTAGAATCTATATATAGTTTTTTATTTTCAAAAACACCTATAGTTTGATTAAATCTTTTTATTTCATCATTTGTAAAACTTCTAGACCTTATTTTATTTAATGGTATTTTAGATTCATTTGCATATAATCTATTTAATAATTGAGTAGTACCCATTTCTAAACTAAAAAATGCAGATGGAATATTATTAATGATGTTATTTTTAAATATTTCTAATGCAAATGCTGTTTTACCCATTGATGGAGCTGCACCTATTACAAATACTTCTGTAGGTTCAATACAATATATTATTTCATCTACTGCATCAATAAAAGTTCTTACTAACTTACCTTGATTTTTTATAGGTTCTAAACTTTTTAATACTTTTTTATTTTCTTTATTTAAGTCAAATTCCTCTACATCACCCATCTCTTGTATATCTACGATTTTAGTATTAATCATATTTACAACATCTTGTGGGTCTTGCATATCATTACAAGCTATTGTTATTTCTTCTGATAACAATGTTAATTGTCTTCTTTTTGCATAACCATTTAATATAGATACGTGTTCTATTAAATGTTCATCAGAATCTATTCTATCACAAATACTATTCAAATAAATTATTATATCAAATCCATTTAATTGTTTTGATATAATTTCTTTATATTTTTTTTGTATAAGTTTATCAGTTACAGTTGCTAAATCAATTTTTGAAACTTCCGATAATTCTTTTACTGCTAAATATATATAGCGAGTACGATCATCAGAAAATTCTCTTATAGTTAGTTGGTCTGAAACTTTAAAATATGTATCTGGAAAATTAACAAATGTAGCTAATACTAATTCTTCTAATTCAATATTGCTTTTACCTAGAAAATGACTTTTACTCATTAATGAAAATTGCAAATCACTATTCATATTGTCCTAATTTATATCTCATTTTTGATATTTTTTTTCTTAATAAAATATTAGTTGAAATCATATTATTATAATTTATATTTTCTTTGTTGCATAATTTTATAATCCTATGTAATTTTTCATCTTCATCTAAATCATCATAAGAATATATTTCTTCTATTTCATCTATTAAATTAATCATACATTAAATTTTAATTAATACTAAAGAGCCGTTAAGCTCTTTAGTTAGATATTACATTTTTATATTGTTTGTTAACCTTCTAATTCATATCTTGATATATTGCCATTAATATAAGATTTGCTATTTTCTTTAAGTAATTTTAATTTTTCTGTATTTTTAGCAATTATACGTTCAAGTTCTCCACCAACATTATCAACAATTCTTTTTAATGCAATAGATTTGAGTTCTGAAAAATCTCTTAATTCATCTCCCCATCTACCTATAATATATTTTTTTACATCAGTTTCATATGCTTTATTATTATTTTCTGGATGTTTTTTACATTCTTCTTTTGTATTAAAATAAATGTAATTACCATCTTTTTTAGCATCATTATACCATTTTGAAGTAATTCCTACTGCAAGTGGATCTGGTTCTTTATCATCAGCCCAAATTTCTATTCTACAAAAATGCTTTTCTTTTATTGAAAATGATATTTGTTTTAATATTTCTAATGGAATTGTTGTGTTATTATATTTTTTAAAATCAGTTTTATTAGGACATATAGTTTCATAAACCCTTGTCATACAATCATTCATAAAAGGATAAGGTATTGGACTATTATCTTCTTTTGTAAGACCAAGCTGACCTAACATTCCTAATTCTTTAGCTGTTTTTTTCCATTCATCTAATGCTTCAACATCAAATGTTACATCAGAAAGTTCTTTGTTAAACATAATTTCTACCATAGTTGTTAATTTTTATTTGTTTTTATTTAATTTACAATTTATTCCAATTTTCTTTTGTTCCATAATATATTCTTCCTCTAAACTCAAACCAATACCCTAATAATTCAAGAGTATTTATACATCTTAGTTCTCCGTTAGGCTCTTTTAACATAATTTCAGGCATTTTTTTCTTACTCATGCTGCTTCATTTAAGATTCCTAAATACTCAATAGCTTTAAATGCATCTTTCATAGCGTCATAGACTAATTTATTATCATTATTTAATGCATTAAGCCAGGATTGTATATAAGCTGCATTATTATCTACAGTATTTTCAATACCTGCATAATTACATAAAAATGATGATGTTAATTCTGCTACAAGTTCTTCTTTAGCATATAATTTATCACCATGTCTTGTATTTTTTAATATACCATCTCTTTCAAGTCTTGACTTACTACCAGTACAATGACCTATTTCATGAAATAATGTAGCATAATAACCTTCATCTGTTTTAAATAATGATTTTACAGGCATATGTATAGTATCTGTAGATGGTCTATAAAATGCCTTACTTACACCATCATTTGATATAACTGATATTTTATCTTTAATATTTTTTAAAATATCTTCACATTTTTGGATGTCTTTAAAATTATCTCTATGTAATGTTTCTAATTTTTCTTCTAAAGGATTATCAATGTCTTCACATTGTTCAATATTAAATACTTTAGACCTTTTAACTATAGGAAATGAATAGGGTTTACCTTTATTATCTTCTTTTTCAACTATTTGATAAAATATAATATCTGTAGCTTTAGAACCTTTTTTAATTTTACCACCTAATTTTTTAGCTTGATTAAATGTTAACCAAAATGGCATTGTTCTTTCTTCAAATAAAGTCATCCAAAAATTAATTCCTTTATAAACTTTTTTAGAAATAAAATTTTGTGGATAACCTAAATTCATTGTGTTCCAAGGTTTTTTCCAAGGTATTTCTCCTTTTTCTAATTTTTCTATTATTTTTTTTGTTAGTTGTTCATAAACGTCTTGCTGTTTCATAGTTTATATATTTTGCAATATTCTTTTAATTTATCTAATTTTATTCTACCATATTTTACTGAAGAATAATAACCTTGTTTTTCAAATCTTTTTACAAACTTATTTAAAGCTGTATTTGCTTCTTTTAAACTTTTATAAAGTTCTTCACGATTAATTGCAAATCCATCAGGACTTATTACATCATACATATTTTATATTTTAATTATGAAAGAGCCAAAAAGAACAAAACAAGTTCCTTTTGACTCTTAAATATTAAATTAACAATATCTGACCGTTATTATCCGCTTTAGAATCTTTCGGTAGAAATCATTTTTTTATATGTATCTATAGCTAATTTTAATGGTGTAGGAGAAATTTTATCTAAATCTTTATTTCCTCTGACATTTAATAAACCCTCTTTAGTTATTATATTTTTTTTCTCTTTTAATAATCCGTAATCATCTTCATTAATACTAAAAGGTTCTTTCGGTATTGAATTTAATCTAATAGGTAATGCTTCGTTTTTTTTTATATTTCCAGGAATATAAAATTCTTCAAATTTTTCAGACATAATTCTTGCTACTACAGAATATGAAACATTGTATTTTTTTCCAATTTCTTCATAACTATAATTTGTAATTAAAAAAATTATATCTTTTTTTTTTAATTTAGATAATTCAAGGCTTCCTTTTAATCTTAGTTTCATAATTTTATAGGTTTACTAATTCCAGTATTTATATTAACATATCCACCATGAAAATTAATCATATATGAAGTTAATAATTTCCATAGTAAATTCATTCCTGTACTTACTAAAACTGAGTTGATAAATAAATCTTGTTTTTGTAATGCTTCTCTAGTGCTACAACTAGGCCCACTAATTTCCTCAAATTTTTTCATATTTGGAAATAAATCATAAACAGTATTTAATTTATTTACAACTTTCCAATTTTTTGATTCTTGATTAATGTTTTTAGAACCTAAAATATATTGACCATAATCTTTACCGTTACCAAAATCTAACCAATAATATTTTTTATTATCGTGATAACCATCTGATTTATTAAACCATTTATTAATTACATATCTTGACTGCACATTATCTACAGCAGATATAATAATGTTAGTTTGAGAACAATCAATAGTAAACTCTTTGGATTCACTAAACCAATCAAAACCATAAAATCTATTTAGTCTTGTTATTAAGACATCAGATTTATATTGCCCTAAATCAGTTTCAGAAAATTTTTGTCTACCAATATTAGATTTTTCAATTATGTCTGGGTCGTATGCTATAACATTAAATCCTGGGTGATCTAATTGTAATAAACTTGAATTTATTTTAGCTAAGTCTGTTAAAACTTGCGTTCCATTTCCACCTACACCAACTACTGTAACAGTAATTGGATGTAGTGGATTCATAAAATATTCTGGTGCAATGTGTACTTTCTCCATTAGTTAATACAAATAGCGTTAGCATTAACCCATTGTTTAGGGTCTTTTAAAGTTTCAAATTCATAATCATCTTTATTGCCTACGCTTGGCGTAAAAACTACTGAATGAAAGTAATTACCTTCATCATCTTGACTATAACAAACATCAAGTTTTAATAAGTCAGGATTGTCTTTTGCTAATTTTTTTAGATTATTTAAATATTCTTTAAATGTCATATTAAGTCCTCCATTTGTTTTTTAGATTTGATTAAAACCTTGTTATCAAACTTGGCTTTATTTTTAATTAACTTGTTTAAATAAGTGTTGAGGTTTCCATTAATAGGACTACCACTAACTTGTAAATGAGTAAACTTAGATGTAAAAAATGCTTTTTCTATATTAAGCATTAGCTTATATAAATCTTTATTTTTTTTAATCTTAGCATTACCCATACATACTTCTCCATTAGAATTTACATTATGAAATGGTGCTTGAAATAATATCGTTTTTTTGTTAGGATTATTTCTTTTACAAGCAAAAACTGACAAATTGTTATTTTTATAATAAAATATTAATGTTGGTAAATTACATTTGCCGTTTTGTATATTTAAATCCTTACTAAAATTTAAATTATAACTACTACTATTTAAGCTCCATATTAATAACGGTTCTAGATTTTCTATCTTATAATATAATAAGTTATCTGGAAAGAAATCATTAAAATTATAAGTGTATTTTTTCTTAGTAAGCTCTATTGTATCAACTATTTTAGATAAACAGTTTTTTGTTAAAGGTCTACCTTCAGCCATTTGAAATCCTAGTTTCTTCTGAACTATTCTTCTTGATTCTAAATAGTATTCAGAGTTACTTCCTTGTTTATATACAATAATAGCTTGTTGAGGTTCTAAATTTTCTGTAAATACTTTTTCCATTATCTAATGAAAAAATCATTTATAATTTTATCTGCATAATAATGACTCATTCTATCTTCTAAAAACCAAATCATATCGTTTTTTTCATCTTTATCAAAAATTCCTGTTTCTTTAAGTTCATTAGTTTTATAATTATAAAATTGAACTTTTAAAACTGCTTCTTGATGAACTGTTACCTTAACTGTTCCATGTAAACAATTTTCTCCAATATGATAAATATTACTTTTTTTATTTGTTAGTTTAACTTCTTTAATTCCAAACATAATTTTATAATTTATTGATTAATAACAAAGAGCCATAAGGCTCTTTATAATTCATTTAAATCATCTAACATATTTACATAAAGCTTTGGTAAATCTGATAAATTTTCATTCTTAGAAACATCTATTAATTGTCTAAATGGTATTACACCATATTCATTAGCATAATCAGAATACATTTGCTCAACCCATTTAAAAACTTCATCTTCATCATCATAACTAAATATAATTTGAGCATATGTATCAAAATAGTTATTAGATTCTTCTTCATAACCATTTGTTGAATATCCACAATGATGAAACATAAATAAATTATCTTTATGATAAATTATTTGCTTATGCTTTTTAAGAAACTTAATTATTTGTTTTTCCCTGGGTGTTTTAGCTTTGAAGTTTTTTAATTTACGTTCAAAGTTTTCAACTCCTATAGTACAACATTTAATTTCAGTTTCTATTTTTTTTGCTGCTCCATTTTCATATATATTTATCCAAGTTTTAATATTATCAGCTTTTTCTGGTTCATCATTTATTATTTCATCTATATCTTCTTTTAAAAATTCAATAGCTTCTGATATATAATTACAATTATAATACATTGGACAATGTATGCTTTCATGCATATTATGTAGAAAAACTATAAACAATTCATATAACTCATAATTTTGCTTTTTAATATCTAATAACCAATTAATAGGTGCTGACCTACCACGAATACCTATATCATCAAAATCATGTAAACGATAAATAGTGTAATTTTTATTAGCATTTAAATCTACAGTCCAAATTTCTTTATGTTCTAAAGAATTTTCATACATCTTTAACAGCCATTCAAGAAATTCTATATCACTTATGTTTTCTGGTAAATCAGCTTTTAAAAAAAGATTAGAGCATTTACTTTCAATAATTGGGTATATATCTTTTATTATTTTAGTAATGTTATTTCCATTAGAAAATATACCTTTTTGAAATGCAAATGCTCTATTTAATGATGATATTGGATTTAAATAATTGGTTGTAAAAAGATTGACATTGGCATAAGAGTTTCTTGATAATTTTCTGTTCCGTACTGTCCTCTTCGTTTTGTTTCTTGATTTAGGATTTTGCCTAAGTCGTTGTGTAATTCTTTCTCTATTTTCTTTTGCTTTAATATTTTCTCTTTGCATATTCTATTATAGATTTCTTTAGCTTTCATTTTTTTATTTATATTAATTTTAAAATTCAGAGAGCAATTAAGCTCTCTGAAAATAAATGTTAATTATATTTTATCCTTTAGTACCTACAGATGTTGTAAATTCATATTCTAATACATCATTTTTTACTATTGGTCCAGATACTTTTGAATTTGTAAGTTCTGGATATTGATTAGAATAAAAATCTAATACATCATCAGTAGATAATGTTTCATCTGGATCTTTTAAGATTTTATTGTTAAATTTAAATACTCTTTCTAATTTATTTACTTCTGCCATTTTAAAACATATTATTATAGTTATTATTTAGACCACTATCTCTTTGTATATTAGGGTCTTTAATTATTGGCTCATTATTTAGATTTTCAACTCTATTATTCCATAGTTGTGCTTCTGGATTTATATTATTCTGTTGAGGTTCATCTTGAACATTTGGTAAGATTTGTTCTTGATTTAATTGTATTGGCTTACTTTGAGGTTTAGCCTTTTCTTCTTCAATTACACCAAATATATCCACTTGATTACTTTGTGGTTTAAATTTATTAAGTTTTTCTTGTAATTCTAATGCTGGTTTATACTTTTCGTTATTCTTTAATGATTTATCAATTTTTTCCTGACATTCATCAAATTTACTTTCTGCTAAAAGTTTGTCTGCACCATCTAATTCTTTTTTAGATTTTTCATCAGCTTTAGTTTTTTCTTCTTTAGCTTTCTTTTGTGCTTCACTTTTAGCTTTCATTTCTTCTGATTGTGCTTCAAATTCTGCTATGTTTGAAATAATTCCAGTTGTTGGTGCTAATTTTGTTGTAATTAACTGTATAAATTGTTGGTCTAATTCATTAGATGTACCTTTAATAATTAATGGAATTAAGTTTTCTTTTGCTTTGTCTTTAATATTTGGTTTTGGTAGTATAGATACTACTATACCATTTTTAGTTTTTTTTAATACTAAATTTAAATCAGCATTTTCTAAATATTGCTCTAATACTACGAATGAAATCATTTTATATAATTTTAATGTTTAATTGTTCTGCTATTGTTTTCATCTTATTTAATTTTCTTAAGTTCATAATCTACACCATCAATAGTTACTACTTTGTGAGTGCATTTTTTAGGTCTCTTATCTCTTATCAATCCATTTGAATTTTCAGAATAAAGTTCATTACCATTTTCATCCCATTCATATCTATACCAAAAACCGTCTGAACATTCGTAATAAAGTATATTACCATTTTTGTCTTTAATCCTAAAAGGAAATTCTTTAATGTTTAGTTGTTGTGCTATTGTTTTCATCTTATTTAATTTTTATGTTAAACTTTTTTTCTGCTTCTTCTTTAGTCATTGTTGGTACTCTATTATCTATTATCAATCCGTCTGAATCTTCCTGATAAAGAATATTACCATTTTTATCATACTCATATCTATACCAAAATCCATTTGAATTTTCAGAATAAAGTTCATTACCATTTTCATCCCATTCATATCTATACCAATTACCGTCTGAATCTTCGTCATAAAGGATATAACCGTTTTTGTCCTTAATTTTAAAAGGAAATTCTTTAATGTTTAGTTGTTGTGCTATTGTTTTCATCTTATTTAATTTTTAT
>JAAHTH010001436.1_pt1 | contig 20847 bp, 11 predicted proteins | sample 6116091 | NCBI WGS metagenome assembly JAAHTH01 (sample SAMN13939990, study PRJNA603662) | sponge metagenome | isolation source: marine sponge | host: Mycale hentscheli | place: New Zealand | collected 2006 | reverse complement strand
AGATAGAATATGTCTTCCGTGTCGGCACCGTCACGTGTCTTTGCAATGTCAAAATTATGAGTCACATGGTATTCAGAATCGATTTCCTCGATTTCCCAGGGGTTCTCCGCCCCATTTACCATCTTGTAAACCAACAATCGCACACCCGCACCGCTGCCCTTTTTATTTCCACGGCCATGAAGTGGCGCTACAACCAAACCAAATTTCTGATTGGATAACCTCACCCACCGCATTCGGTGAACAACTGGTTCATGGTGAAGGCGTATTGGCGTCCAGCGTTCTTTGCGATCTGGCCCCGGAAGAAGGTAAAACACCGCGCCCGAATCTTCAGTGTCCCCCGGGTTCCATTGGCCGCCAACTGCAATCTCGACCTTTCCGTCGCCATCAATATCTCGCGCTGCGATGCAAACGTTATCTCGTTCCGTCAGATTCTCGGCAATCACAAATCGCTTCCAGTCTGGATTGCGATACCATACAAACTGCTTTTTATCAGCCAGTAAAATATCCGGCCGACCGTCTCCGTCGACATCGCCAATCGCTGTGCCGTAACCGATGATGACTTGAGAGTCGATTGTCTCCGGTTGAAAATCGACTGGTTGCTTTAGAACTGGTTGCTTTTGCTGAGCGACGACCTTCGATTCAAACCATCCAAAGCCGGCAAGTAAACAGATCAACAATATTTTGGCAGCACTCATTAACTAACCTAAAGTTTTAAGGAATTGCAAAATGAAAGATGAGCGTTCCTAACCGGAGTCGATCCCAATGATTTGCTCAACTACTTAGTTTAACGACACTGGCGCCGGGAGCGAATTCCCTGTCTCCGAACTGGTTTGCTCGACTGCTGAAAACTCAACTATTTCCCGGATGGCTAGATAAGCGGGTAATCTCCGGCAATCGCTGAGCGGTTCAATTCTGCATGAGAACGGATACCAAGGCCTAGTCAGCTCAAAAAACTGTTGATATATCGGCTAAAAGCCGAGTTTACGGACGAAATGAAATTCTCTAATATTCCAACCCCTTCATGGAATGACACTTACCTCGCGCTCCCATCCTAACTACGTCATCAAGAAATTAAGGCAGATTCGATGGCAACTCAAATCTCTCCAACAAGTGCGCCCCGGGATTGGTCTACCCTGATTGGCCGCTGCTATATGAACCCTCTATTGGATTATTCACTGATTGGCGCAGCGATCAGTATTCCATTCGTGATTTGGGTGCTGATTCAGCCGTCGATTACTCCTCAAGAATTCAGAACAAAAGTCATTGTCTTTCTGTTCTTTAATTATGCACACTTTGCGGCATCAACCGTTCGCCTGTATACCAAACCCGGAGAAATCCCGTCCCGAACATGGGCGACAATTTGGCTCCCACTAATTGCCATCGGCATCACCACTCTCTGCGTGGCGTATCCAAAAATTCTTGGCGACCAACTCTGGGCACTGTACATCACTTGGTCACCGTACCACTACGCTGCTCAAGCGTATGGACTGGCGCTCATGTACTGTTATCGCACAGGAGTATTTTTAGACAAATCAGAAAAACGCATGTTCTGGATGATCTGCATGCTCCCATTTATTCGAGCTGTCCTGCAGGCTAAAGAAGGCGGGATCAACTGGTTTGTCGATCTCGCTGTGTACCCCGTCCTCAATGACTACATCGAAATTGCTGCCATTGTTTTGGCGGTTCTAATTTTTACGCTTCCCGTTATTTGCTTCTTTCGCTTTCAAGATAAAGGAAAAACGCTTCCTTTGATTTGCTGGCTCCTTCTGGCGATGAATGGCCTTTGGTGGGTCACGCTATCCTACGAAGATGCTTGGTTTTGGGCCTCGATTTTCCATTCGCTTCAATATATTGTGATCGTTGTGATCGTCCACACCAATGACATGATGAAGCGGCCTCAAAACGACAAGGGAAAACTATTTCATGTGATGTCGTTCTATGCCATGAGTATGCTCCTTGGCATGTTCCTCTTTATTGGCTGGCCGTGGATTTATTATGCATGTGGTTTTAGTTTAGAATCCGCGATTCTAATGACCGCTGCCACCATTAACATTCACCACTTTATGGTAGATGGCTACATTTGGCGGTCGAAGAAAAAGAAAAAACCGATTGCGGTAACAAGCCCTCATGCCGGCTAGATCTAACGAGGCGTTCTAAAGACGACCTTCGCTTAACGAATCTTAATTGAGAATAGATTGGCATCTTGCATTACAAATCGAAATCGAACAGGCCGCTCGGTCAACTGACTTAGGTCTGTCTTTCCTTGCCAGGACGCAACTTCTAAGAGGCTGTCACCAATCAAAACATCTGATTCCGCAAGTGTGAAACCCGGGATTGGGTTGCCAAGCTGATCTTGAATTTCAACTCGAACCGATCCAGCGGCACTGGTCGACATATTTAATGTCAATTCACGGTTCGCTTTAATTTCTAGTTTAGGCAACGCAGCAACCGAACCACCCACCTTGTTCACCAATTGCCCCCCAAGATTCGACTCCATCGTCAATAACAAATCGTCCGGGCACAAGCCATCGCCAAACGCGAACTCGGCTCCACAATTGGCAAGGCGGGCAATTTGCGGATGCGAAAGCGCTCGCTGCGTCACTAAAATATCATCTGCAATTCCTAAAAACGGCTCATTGTCTCGGTTCGTTGGTGGATAGTCTTCACCGAATAACAAATCTCCGAGTGCCATCTCAACACTCCCTCGACCTGCTGATCCGCCCTGCCCTACTAGCTTTCCGTCAAAGTAAATTTTCACAAGCCCATCAAGCCACGTGACCGCGACGTGATGCCTCTTACTGTCTCCCGACTCTAGGCTCCAGACACCGGTTTTAGCAATGGAGGCACCGCAGCTGACTCCACCGCAAAAAAATCGGATTGAACCTTGTTCATCCGAATCTCCTCCAGAATTAATATCAAAAATCAACTCATCATTTTGTGGAGGCCCACCATCGTAAGACGAGAACAGACGCCGATGCCCTGCTGGAACATTTTTTAGGTGAACTGCAAGTGTAAAAGCGTTTCCCAATGATTTTGTTTCCGGCAACCTAACAGATGCGGGGCTACGGAACTGAATTGCCTGTTTTCCAAACATCAATTTTCCACTCGCTATTTTCATGACCGGCCGCGATAGTTCCGCAAATTTACTTCTGTGGTCCTGCAGTTCTTTATCCGTCAATTTTGGAAACGTTAGGGGGCGAGTTGTAAATTCGCCTCCACGATATTCGGAGGCCAGCGAAGCAAAACCATCGGTCCTCAATTTATATCTCTGAAGATAGGCGCTTGGCTGACCGTAATTTTTTTGAATATAAATTGACATCTCGCTATTCCCAGTCGGTACGATACCGAGCGCTGAATAATTCGTTCGCGACACCCAGTTTTCCAAACCAATTCCAGGTCTTACGAATGACTCCAGAAAAGTACGCTGGTAGTGGTTGCCACCGCGCGAGGTTAAAAAAACAGTATCGGAAATATCGCCAAAATACTTGGCATTCACGCCTACCCGCTTAGCCTCTGCAGGATTAAGCACTTGTCGCCCCGGCATGAATCTCGCGGCAAGTCCAACGTAATGATGGGGCGCCCGAAAATAGGGATGCGTTTGATTTGTATAAAGATGCTCCATCGGCGTTTCGCCAAATTCCATCACCAGAGGAGTCGACCAATGAATAAAATCATCTGACGTTGTTCGACTAATCGTCCGGAAACCTCCATAATTCGTTTTCGTCCAGGTTCGGAAATAACAAACGTATTGGCTTTCAGCTTCTGACCAAAATGAAACATTTTGAGAATCAAATATCCCTTCGGTAAAAACGGGTTCCTCTCTTAATCGACTCCAATGAATTCCATCGGGTGATACAAATGCAATTAAGCCATCCGCACTTCCGCCAAGTGCCTTGTAACGAGACTCGGGTTCGACGGCGGGATTTTTATCAAAAAAGGGACTGAAATTATGGGAAGCCGGCGTCTCTCCCTGAAGCACAATATTATTTGCCTTGCTTCCAGAATGTTCGAACAAACCTAGCTCGGGCTTGATCCAGTCAATCCCATTCTCACTTTCGGCATAACAGGTAACTTCCTGATCGCTGCAATCGCCACCTGCGTTGGGTAACCCCCGATAGTACATTCGATATTTTTGATCATCCTTGAAAACGGTAACATAACCACAAAACGGTCCCTCCCATGGACGATCGAAGGCCAATACAGATTTGGTCGACTGCGGATGGTGTAATTCAAAACGAACATCTTGTTTGTTTTCAATCAAGTAATCGTCAACAAATAATTCGCGGCGAGTCCCGATACGCACCGGCAATTTCTTTTTCAAATTCTTGTCCGGGGCATTTTCTGAAATTTTTACTTTCGCCAGATATATACTCGTCTTGCCTTCATGCGATGCGTAATAGCTGATCCACAGAAAACCATCGTGCCAGACCATTCCCGGATAACTCGTATCTCCACCCGAGGGAAGCTTGAGTAGCGACCGCATCGAACCTTGTTCGACATCCAAGTGCAGTAGTTCCGTTCGCACCGGAGCATCGTAAAGCCGCCCCACAGCCAGCCACTGCCCGTTGGGAGTCGCGATGAAATTCGGGCCGCCGAGACGTTGCCCAAGATCCTGCCATTGCCACTCTTGATAAGGAGGTTTCGCAACCCCCAGCATCGCCGTTGTTTTTGTCTTCCCATCCCGACGGTGAAGACAGTAGGCCGTCCCCTCGCCGTCAAATCGTATTCGGGCTTCGGTCGGCCATTCTCCATCATTCAGCAAATCGTCAACGACCGTCTCGTAGGTTCGACCGTCACGGGTCTTTAACAACGAACTTGCATTCGCACGGTCGGGGGCACCATAGGCAACGCCAAATGAATCCTCGCCATAACGCGTTGTCCGCCATAACCAACGCCCCGGCTCAATCACAATTTCCGGATCGGAAAACTTAACCCCATCCTCACTAAAACAAACAAACGTCCCGGTACTCTTGCCGGGAATTTGAGCGCCTCCCAAAACCATCAATCTTCCGTCGGGCATTTCCGTTAAGGCGGCATCGCGGAGATCAAATTTAGCATCCTCGATCAGACCGGCCGAATTCCAGTTTTTCCCATCAACTGAGGAAAGCACCCGCAATTTTCCCAAATCACCAGCGTGTCCCTTCCCCTCTCGAAAAGCACAATAAAATTTCCCTTCCCAGTGAATGAGATCAGTAAAGGCGTTGTGCGGTGCCTGGTCCCAAATCCTGGCCAACGAGATCAACTCCGCACTCACCCGAGTTTCCAACTCGGTCGTCTGTGCGGTTCCTGCAACCACGAAACCTTGTAATAAAATTCCAATCACCGCGACGCGATAAAACGACTTTACTCCGACCATTTTGTTCACCCATGTCGAGAATACGCAACTGATTAAAAACCACGAATTCATTCGATGACTGAACCCCGATTTATTGGACCTATTCTAAGCCAACCCAAACGGCATTACGAACTGAAAAAGTGACCTATTCCTTAGCAGAACCTGTCTCTGGCTACTCTCCAAATCCAATTGCTGCAGTTTTCGTTAAAACGATTGAATTCGCATTGGCCTGAGATAGCTGATCGTTCGTGAACACAGCGTATTCAATTCGCCAAAAACCGGGGAATAGGATTCGCTCTCAACACGCACCCCTAATTTCAGAAAATCTAAAGTTGAGAATGGCCTACCATTCAGCAATCTGAGTTCTCCTGGAAGGTCCGAACGGGCGACACACCCGTTGAATCGACTGTTTATTTTGGGCCTCCCAATTGGCAGAGTTATCCAATCCCTTCGGAAACTTCGTAAAATTAGAGATGAATCCTAATTTGCCTTGAAAAATACAATGTCGATTTAATTCATCCTGGTCTAAACTGAAACGTAGTTTTAAATCGGAGTATTCAACTCCTCATACAATCAGAAGATTCGATTTGTCAATTTTTGACCAACCCGTAAAATTAACTCCCGAATGCCCCCATCCATTCGCCTCGTGAAAACATCCCCGAGGCTTACCTTGGTGCACAACCCACTAGAGCTTTTAAAGATTGAAGATAGTTCACGAACTAGGTAATTTATGCACACCTGTCCTGCAAATTTAAGAAGTGTTCTTTCACGATCTTCGGTTCGATCGAGCGATACCGCCAGCAAAGATGACCGGTGGACAGAAGGAAGTCGTCGGGCATCCAGCACTTTGGTACATGCGTTACTAATAGTTCTCTTTTTTGCGGGCCATTCTTGTGGCCAATCGGTAACCGAACCACTACCGGACAACGCTCAACTTCCGGATGACGCAATCTGGCAGTTTGGCGAAAACGAATCTTCCTACAATGGCCTTTATAAACTGGCCTATTCCGCCGACGGCGAATATTTGGCCGCCCGAAACAGCGACAACATTGTCACAGTCTACGACACAAAAACACATCAACCTCTTCAGACATTCGCGGGCCACGACCAACCGATTCAATGCGTCGATTTTTCCAAAGATGGAACATACGTTCTGACGGGCGCCAATGGTCAGCGCGACGATCGAAAAACCGAACACACAAAAATCTGGAACGTTCAAACCGGCGAATTAAAACTCGATCTAAACATCCAAGCTTATGCCGCTTTCTTCTCCTCCGATGGAGAGAACGTTTTGATTATGGATGAAAAAGCTGTAAACACCGTGCGGATTTCCGACGGGAAACTGTTGGTCAAGAAAATCTGGAAACAGTCAAACGAACGACCGCTAACAATGTCGCGCGATGGAAATCGGGTTGCATTTTATCGGAGTCCGGTAGCCGGCAGAGTCTACAACCTCTCCATCTATGATCTAACTAAGAAATCGACAACTATTCTGCAGGGCAACCTGAACCGGCCCAAATATGCCACGTTTTCAGACGACAACTTGCATCTGGCGGCAATTTTCAATCAAGACGACAGTGCTTACCTCTGGGACCTGCGAACCCGAACACAATTCGTTTTGTCTGGACACTCCGAGAGAACTGCAGCGATTGCCTTCTCTAGCGACAGCCGTTTTCTTGCGACCACCAGTCTTGACGACTCAGCGATCCTTTGGGATCTGCTGACTCGCCAAAAAATCACCGCACTGGACGCTCACGAGGATAATGTCAACTCCGTTACCTTTGCACCGCTCGACGCAAAACTAGTCACAGGCTCGTCCGGTCAAAAAGATAATCGCGGAATTATTTGGAACCTCAATTCACTATTGTTCTCAGATAAGAAACTCCAACCACCGCAACCGGCGGACGCCAACGCGTTTAAACACATTTGGATCCGCATGAGTGCTCGACCGCCACAGCATGCCCTGATTACCACTCGCAAGCTCGCTCTCGGCGGTGTCGATTTCATCGGTTTCCTCGAAGAAAAAATTGGCGTCTCCACGGCTGGAGTCGATGAAGATGAAATCGTCAAGTTGATCGGGATGCTCAATAGCGATCAGTACTCCGAACGAGAGCGAGCTAGTATTGCGTTGAAAAAATTTGGCCCGCACGCCATCTCGCTGGCCAATCAAGCGCTCAAAAATGCGGAAACCGCTGAAATCCGCTATCGAATAACCAAGCTATTAAGCCAACCCGTCATGCGGCCACCAATCGACCCGCAAGAACTATGCCGACTTCACCGGAGTATCATGGCGCTCGAAATGATGGCCTCTGGGGATGCCGTAGCCGTCTCAGAACAAGCGGCAAGTGAAGTTGTGAAACGTGCGATCTTCGCGCTTCAATCTCTTGCACTGGGCCATGAAAACATCGACGTCGCCAACGACGCACAGGCAGCCCTCGATCGCATCGCAGCAAAAAAGAAACGATCCCTGTAACTGCTCTGGTGGTTCAAGATGGTTCAAGCCAGATCATGCCGTCGTGCCAATCAAACCTTCAAAAAGATTCTCTTGCGGTACATCAGATACAACAAAAACCATTTCAATGAGAAAACACCCAAAACAACAATCAACTCACGAAAGCGTGGAATGAGTGACAGAGGTCCGGCAAAAATTTGGTTCACCGTATAATAAAAATCAATGAACTGTGGTGCCATATAAATAAAGATTGAGTTAGCACCAATAACGATGAAAAACGTCGCTCCCCAACGAAATTTCCAAACATCAATCACCAAGTAGAACAATGCTAACAACTCCAAGCTCCAACCTGCACAGTAAAGTACAAATGAGCTGGACCAAAGGTTTTTGTTAATCGGAAATTGGAATACCGACTCCTGGTCCCAAGCCCAACCAAGTCCCAAACAAATCAACCCGCCAAGAAACATTCGCAACGTTTTTTCAATCCCGCTTCGATCCGAGCGCATCAGCATTTGACCTGTGATTGCACCCAGGAGGGCGGTAGCGATTGCCGGTATTACACCTCCTAATCCCTCGGGGTCTCGATCGCCCTGATAAAGCGCCCCCGGGACCGTCAGTCGATCAAGATAATCCGTCAAAGTATGCCCAGGGGAAAAGTCACCAGCACCAAATCCCGGAACTGGAATAAAACGAAGGGCAACCCAGTAGCCGACCAGCAATCCGACAACCCAAAACAAGCGGCCTCGCAGATCGGTATGCATTACGATCAGCGCTGCGAATAAATAAGCCAATCCAATCCGCCCGAGAACACTCGCGTAGCGATGGTTTTGCCAACCGTCCGGCGTCGTCCAATCCGTGGGAAGACCGTTGTGAACAATCCCTAAACCAACCAACAATACACCGCGCAAGATGATGTGGCGGTAGATCTTTCGGTCGCTATCACCGCGACGGCGGCGGTGTTGAATCGATAACGGTGTAGCAACGCCGGCAATAAACAAAAACAATGGAAATATTAAATCCCAGGGTTCAAACCCGTGCCACTCAGGATGCTTCATTCTGGCCAGCGTCCAGTCAATCCAACTTGCAGACGTTAAAACCGAAATTGCAACCAGAATCTGTTTTCCACCGATGATCCAGAACATATCGAAACCGCGAAGCACATCGAGGCTTACCAAACGTTCGGGACGGTTTACGAGAAGATGACTTTCCGGATCACTCGACATCCGTTACTCCTTGATTGCAAGTACAACAACTAAACTTAAAGCTAGGACGTTGTTAATTGACTAATGGTGCCACTACTGTCTGCAAAACTATCCAACCCAACCCCCAATAAATTCGCTTGAGTAAGCCAGAGGTTAGCCAGAGGAGTTCCTTCCGGCATGTTAATGTGCTGACCTGTTTTTATGTGACTTCCACCGCCCGCCATGATAATTGGCAAATCGTTGTACTGATGCGTGGAACCATCTCCTAAGCCAGAACCATAAGTAAAGATCGTGTTATCTAAGAGAGTCGTGCCGTTCCCTTCCTCTATTTGATCCATCTTCTTAAGTAGGTATGCGTATTGTTCCATATGGAAATGATCCACTTTTAAAAGATCGTCGATCATCTTGGTTTGATTATGTGACATCTGATGGTGACTGCGCGGCTTATCGAAAAGACCATCAAATTGATAAGGCGTATCCCATCGCTCCGGCCCTACCATGAACGTTGCCACATTGGTTAACCCGGATTGCAAGGCAACCACCATCAGGTCGCCCATTAAACGGATATAGTCACCGCGTGGGAGATAAGCTTCGGAAGGCTCTTCGAATTTGACCTTTGACAATTCAATCTTCATTGCCTCGAGCCGATTCATTTGTCTTTCGATAGAACGTATGGAATCAAAATACTCCGCGAATTTTTGCCGATCGTTATACCCCAATTCGCGTTTCATCGAATTTGCATCTTCGAGCACGAGATCCGTAATGTCTCGATAGCGATCAATTTCTTGCGTCGAAAAAAGTCGCTTGTACATTTTTCGCGGGTCACGAATCGACGGTGCTAAATGACCCGTTCCGTACCAAGAGATATTATCAAAATAAATCGACTCTTTATTATCCCGGTGGCTGTTGCAACTAAACTCAAGGGTCGAAAATGGTGTTTTTGAGCCGATGTGGTCGGCCACCAAATGGTCTAAAGTTCGATCAAGCGGCCACGCCGTCCCTTGGATAGTGTAAGGCCGGGCGCTGCTTAGATAACAAGAAGCGCACTGTGCGTGAACATCAGTTCCTTGCTGGAAAGTACGATCCATTCCAGTAATTAGATTTAATTTACCTTTGATTTCATCAAGTGGCTGCATCGTTGGCGTCAATTGATCGAGCTGAGAAACGCTCAAATTCGGATTCTGATTCCCAAGAGACTTCATCACGTTCCCAAGGTTTCCCTTTGGAATCACATGCTCCGCTTCGCCTGGAAAAAACCCGCGGCGAACAACACCAATGGGAACATAAAAATGCGCCATCCGGAATGGCGATGATGGAACGGCAGCCTGACCTGCCGCCAAACTTTCTAACCAAGGCAAAGAAAGGAATGCGCCGCTGATTCCTCGTAAGAAATTTCTTCGGTTAGTCATGTTCATTGTCCTGTATCGCACGGTTGGCGATGAAGTGTAATACAAATTCGTAACTGCCTACTTCGGCGTCGTTTTATTCTGAAAAGGTGTACTTAAAATCACATTTTTGATTAACGTCTGAAGCTTATAATCGTCTTCGGCCGTCGCCTCCACGATCTGATCCAACGCAAGCTGATCAGCAGCACTGGTTTCCCGAGCCAACGCGAAAGACAATAAGTGCTCGGCAAATCCACGGGCGAACCGATCTTTTTCCATCAATATCGCATCTTTGAATTCAATAACGTCGTTAAACTTGTGCTTGCGAAACAAAACACCTGCGGAATCGATTTCCCGACCGTTGGCATAGCCCTCCCGCCAGGCACCAATCGGATTATAGTTTTCAAGTGCAAAGCCAAGCGGATCAATTTGCTCATGACAGCCCTTGCAATCCGCCCGCTCTCGATGCAAGCCTAGACGTTCGCGCAGGGTAAGGCCAGACTCTTCTCCACCAGGTTTTTCTACCAGCGGCGGCACATCTGCTGGCGGTGGTTCCGGTGGATTATTAAAAATAACTCCAGCCACCCATGCGCCGCGCGTAATAGGCTGAGTTCGATCCTGTCCCGAAGTCATTGTCATTACCGCCGCATTAGTTATGACGCCGCCGGTACGACGATCGGTGACTGGAACGCGATTGAACGTCAATACTCCGACAGCCCCTCCTGCCTTTTTACCTTTCAAGGGATTGTCTCCAAATCCCCGATAGGTGTTTTGAAGCCGACCTGATCGATAAGTAAAATCCGAATCAATTAGTTGCGTAATCGGTAAATTTTCGATCAGCACGGTCTCAAACAAAAGCAATGGCTCAAGCAACATATGCATGCTGTCTCGATATTTCGAAAAGTAAAACTCCGGAAATAATTCCTGATTGGGAACCGATGAGACAATCCGTTCTAACTGCAACCATTGCGAAGGAAAACTATCACAAAATCGTTTGATTTTTTTGTCTTTGATCATTCTTTCATATTGCCCGATCAATTCTTCGGGAGCACTTAACTTCCCTTGAACCGCTAGATCTAACAAAGCTTGATCGGGAATACTTCCCCACAGAAAAAATGACATTCTTGAAGCCAGTTCGAATTCATCGACGGAGCTCGACGTTTCCGGTTGGCTCACCGACTTTGTTTGACTCCCTTTATCGTAAAGGTAAAAGAACCGCGGCGATGAAATTACCGCTGCCGTCAGTGATTTCATGACATCGGTGTATTCGGCACCCTGATCGATTTGAGCATGTGCAAACTTGAGATAACGCCCGAGAACCTCCGAAGTAACCGGCGATCGGAATGCCCGGGTTAGAAACGGTTTCAATCGCTCGCCAACCGACGACTTCCACAAGTCTTTTGTTTGAGGCGGTTCAAAAAAGGTGTTCCAAATACCAACATTTCGCTTTACAAAATCCGGACTCTGTGTGATTGATTGCCCGAGCTTTAAAAATGACTCCATCAACAACGGGGACATCGATAAATGATCACCTCGATTATCAAACCCATTTTCTGCTCTGAGATCTTGAGGAAAGGCTGCAACCCCACCGAGGCGTCGCTCGATCATCTGTGACTTTCCAAGCGGTCGATTGCCAACCGTGACAACATCAGGCATTTTGCCCGTCGCAGGCTTAAAATATTGTTTATGTTCCCGCATCATTCGTTCTGGCAACGTAAATACAATGCACTTCAAATCAAGCAAGTCGATGACGGCGTTGTTATATTGAAATCGATTCATCCGCCGGATCGGAGCCTGACCAAAAGTCGTTAGTTTTTGCACCTCGACTTTTAATATTTTCTTTAACTCGACAATAAGACGCTGTCGCTCTTGAGGCTTGAGATCCGGCTCACCTTCTGGCGGCATCTCTCCCAAATCGAGCACCTCGATGAGACTGCTCAGCAACTCAACGTCATTACCGAATTGGTCACCTTCTAAACCTAGTAAATTAATGTCTCCCTCTTCGACACCATCGGCACCATGGCATTTTCCACAATGAGTTTGGAAGGTTGGCTTAAAAACTGATTTATAGAGACCTTCGGGATCGCTGGTCGATTTATCTTGAGCTACTGCAAACGCTGGGAAACAAATTAAGACTCCTGCGCAACTAAGCCACATCAAGCATGCCGGTGCTCTCCAGCGCGGGCAAGTCTGGACCAAAACGCGTCTCAATATATTAAAATCAATCTTCACCAATTGCATTCGCTATCTATTCCCCGTGCGCAAAATTTAGACTAGTAAGACCAATTAGATAAATTCCTGTCTGTCTAGCCAATTAATCTATTGCCTGCATTTGCGACTTTCAACATTTTTCCGGAATCGTCGCGCGTAATCCACAATCTATCGCAGAAATTGTTCCATACGGCAATCGTGGGTTAATCCAACCACAAGATTCCTACTGAGTCCTATCAAATCCAAATAGCCAGACAAGGAAAAACAAATAGCGGCTAGATTAAATAGACATCTCGGAGCAGAAACGACCAACGTGCTGATGACAGCTAAAAATTGGTCAAGGCATTGGTCAAGGCCATACGGATTGCGGAATATCAAATATTCCGACAATCTCGTCAATCACACCAGATACAGACGATTCAAGTCCAACGCCCGGACTGCAAATTGCAAGAACCGTAGCCACAAATAAAAGAACCACCAGGACGGTGATCTCACCGGAAGTAGTGCCATTTCGTGTAACACTAGCCTTACGGGAATAAGAATAAAAATGCATGGCCGTTTTCTCCCAAATCTTTAAATGACTTGAAGCAAACCCAGACTTTCAAGAGTAGCAACTGCGAGCCTTACTAAAGGAAAAAAACAACAATTGAGGATCGATAAACAAAAATAAAACGTAACGATCCGATTGACCGTAACATCCGAATTTTCCAATGAAAGTCTCGGAGGAACTTCGGGGCATTTGTTGTATTTTTAAAACATGCCCCGCGATGTTCAGTTTTCTCGACCAACATTAAAATCCGCCTAGTCGACGGTGTCCTGACCGAAGGCCGCTGGCCACCGACAATTGAAAGCAGTGCAACTCGAGATAAACATCGAAAGTTCAGTTTCGATCCGAATCGAATCTTGGATGCTCATTTAAATCACGCAAGCTAATCGGATTGACTTTCAAAATCACAATCCACCAAGCAGCATTCAACTTGTAAACTTGGCTATTGGCTAATCTAGTTTCTTCGACCCAAAACCAAACAACTCACTCGGGTACATATTTTCGATTCTCTAATTTGAAAAACTACACAACCACTTCCTGCGCCACATTCTAAAAATCTCGACCGACTCGCACAGAACAAATTCAAGACAACGCGATCGCGTTGCCCCTTGGATTTATTTTCTTTATAAAGGTATCTTTCCTCTCAACCCGTCGATGAATTCCAATGCCTGATTATCGCGAAATATACAATCACGTTGTATCAACAGATGCGAGATACAACTTGGCCGAAAACTCTCCAGGTTTTCGCGCGGTCGTACAAGCGACGGCTCAGTTGGAAATGCTATCCGGGCGGTCTTTAGATATTGGATGTGGTGTTGGCTTCGTTCTCAATTATCTCGCTGGACCAAACTTTGACCTCAATGTGTTCGGCGTGGATATCAGCGACATAGCCATTCAGCAAGCACAAACGCGAATGCAACACATCCCCGGCGGCCCCAAGCAGGTCTGTGTTCTCGACTCCCAAAAACTACCTTTTGAAGATCACTTTTTTTCACTGATCACATGCTTTGATGTACTTGAGCATCTCGACGAACAGGACATCGACACCACGATCAGTGAAATTTTACGTGCGCTCCGACCGGGAGGTGTCTTCCTGGGTTCAGTTTCCTGTCGAAAATCAGGAGTTGACGACCTGCATGGAGACAACCTGCATCGAACAGTCAAATCACCTGACTGGTGGATTAATAAGTTTGGACCTGACAATGCACAGTACGATGGCAAACGGCAACAGTTGACCTTATGGAAACATCTCCCGTTACTTACGCAACCAACTTGGACAAATAACAATGTCGCGAGTCAGTCTTCGGAAATTCAACTACCGAGCCCAAGCTCGGCAGCACTGTACCAAAAAATCTACGATGAAAATCCATGGTATGGCGATGCCAACCAAGATCGATGTCCTGGCGTGAGATTGCTTCCTCAATATCAAGATTGGCTACGTGGGCCAGTAATGGATCTGGGGTGTGGCCGGGGACAAACCGTAACCGCCATTCGCCAACTTGGCCTGCAAGCCAGTGGAGTTGACCAAATTGAAAGCAATCCCGAGATGCAGGTTGGTGATATCACGCAACCGATTGAAAATATCGAGATGTTTGCCAGCATCGTTTGCATAGACTGCATCGAACACTTATATGACGATCAGGTTGCCGGCCTTTTTGAGAATTTTAAAAAAGTAGATCGTCAAGCTTTTTCAATCCACAACGGCGAATCCACTGGCACGGGGCAAGAACTGCACGTCAACCGAAAAACTTTTGACGATTGGCATACGTTGATTTCGGAACACTTCGAGATCGTGAAAACCATCCCCATCACCAGCGAGCAGATGCTCTATCTGACACAAACAATCAACCCCCGTGCCAACACCGGTTGAACAACTTTCAGAATCGGAACGCCGTCATGATCTCGCTGCGCCACGAATTATATTTCATCGCGATTACTTGCTTGTATTTGATGACAAGTTTGTGCTCTTATCAATCTCTGACAGCTCAAACTAAACCCATCGTTGAACGACAACCGCGCGTCAAAGTCCTGCCAGAGATGACAGATGGGATCATTTCCGAAGGCTCAATCATTTTTAATTACGTTGATCAAAAACGCCGTCGGCGGCTTTCTTTAGATGTTTATCGACCCAAAAATCCAGTTGGTCAGTCACCGGCAATCGTAATGTATTTTGGTGGAGGATGGCAAAACGGTAGACCCGCTCTTTTTGCTCCACTCGCTCAGGCGTTAGCTCAAAAGGGATACGTTTGCATCGTTCCCGAGTATCGCCTATCTGGCGAAGCTCCTTTTCCTGCTGCGGTACATGATGCAAAAGCTGCCATTCGGTGGACGCGCAAGCATGCTAAGAGATTTAAAATTGACACCCAAAAAATAGCCAGCCTCGGCGGTTCAGCGGGGGGACATCTGGCTGGATTCGTTGCGACAACGACAGGAAGTGGGAAATTCGAAGGAACGGGAGAGCATCAGGAAGTTTCATCGGATGTTCAGGCAGCGATCGTGATGTGTGGACCGATGGACTTGCTTGACCCCGAATCTGTCAAACGAGTTAATGCGGCGGCCGAGTCCCACGTCGGTCACGCCATGATTGACTTTCTACAGGGAGAAACTCCAAATTCAAACCGTGACCTATACCAAACAGCCTCGCCGGTATTCCATGCCGGTAAACAAACTCCCCCGATCCTCTTCATTGACGGTGAAAAAGATAACCCAGGCAGTCGTTCAAAAAAACTACGTGAGGTTCTCAATCGTCATCGGATTCCCAACCGACTGATTGTCCTTCCCAAAGCACCACATCCTTTTTGGGTCTACCAACAATGGTTCCAACCCACCGTCGATGCCGTTGATATGTTTCTCAAAGAGCAGTGGGAAGATAAGTGACGGTCAAGCGGAATTAAAATCCAGCGAGAATTCGGAGCCCACAACTCGGAATTCTGTGAACTACCAAGCGGTTCAGAATTTCGTCGAAAGGCTCAGCGTCAATGCGTCGCCCAGCGATTCCTGACGAGTCTCCTGCTCAAATTCGAGCTCACGCGAAAAGACGTAACCCAACTCGAGTTGCATCGTCTTGCCCCGCACAAACGGTTTCCCTGAAAAACCAGCAGGTCGCGATTCGAGGCCAAGAACTACCCTTAAATCACTATACGTTAATTGATCGTCGATCGTATTAAACTGCTGGTAGCCCCACGTTGAACCGTTCGTGCCTCCACCGAGGTAAAGCCACTGTTGGCGTTGACCATCGTCGAACAATAACCGGTTGATTCTGGGTTGTGGATAGACCAAGTCGACTCTAACTGATGAATTGGGTTGCCAAACAGCACCAATGACCGGGATAACAGGCAGATCTTGCCGGCCCATGGCGATAGCGCCAAAAGTCCAGCTGACATTCTCAGTTTTGGAGTAGGTCGCGAACACCCCACCCCGAAATCTCCAAGCATCGCTGGAACGGTTTTCATTGTCCGTTGCCAACTCGATACCTAAAATTGAGCGCACATTCCATCGATCATTCAATTTACGGACAGAAGCAACTCCTAGCGAATACTCAAACAAGTCTTCCGAAATTCCATAAGATTCAGGAGTCTGAAGTGACGTATAATTCACACCGACTTTGACGATTGGTGGTGGCGTTCGAATGAACAACAGTGGTAGGGAAACACTGAGATCAACACTTGCCATGCCGGTCTCCGAATCAGAAATCCACTCGGCTTTCATTCCAACGGGAGGCCTGCGAGAAGGACTCTTAACTGGCTCAGCGAGTCCATCTACATACACGGCATCTGAGCTCAGATTCCTGCCGCTTCGCGCCGGCGAGAACACTTCTCCACCAACAACTTGCTGGCCGACCAGACGAGAGTCAGTTTCTAACTGAATACCTGAACTGACAGAAGCAAAAATCAAAGGTAGCCAAAGCGAAAAGAAAAGGGAGCCGCGCATCATCAGTGATTATCCGAGCGTTGAACGAGAGACGTTGCTTTGACCGATTTAAACCCTCCGGCTTAACAGCCAACAACAAATGCAAGCACTTTACAAAATTTGCAAGCGACTTGTGGATTTGCTTAATGAGATTTGCTTAATGTCAACGGCCCGATAGTAGAGAGTTTTTTACAATCTCGCTATGCAAATCTGCGGTAATCCAATCAATACTTAATTGATACAAAAGGATAAACAGCCTCTGCTCGCAACTATTTTCAAAACAGCAAATGGATACATGCCGTTTATTCGATATAAATGGTCACTACCGGCTAAAAATTTCTTTCCCTAACAGCCGTCTTACGAGGCGTTTGAGACTAACTCAGCAATTAGTTTAATTAAAAGAAAACCCAATAAATCCCCGTAAGCTCGCATCTAAAGGAGTTTATTGCCCGTGTTTTTTACCATCGTCGCAGGCAACAGGCGAAAGAATAGGAAATTTGATTTCCCTTTTGGCATAACCGATAATTCTAAGTGACTGAAGTTAGGTAAACTTTCTGATCGGTCGGGTCGAAAAATCACAAAAGAGCAGTTTCAGTTTCCTTGCGATCAGGGAATTTTTTAACTCCCAACACTACCAACCATCTAAATTCATCGATAAATGCACGGAACGATTTACTGCGTGACCCAAAAGTTTGTGGAAGCAAACTATGGGAACCAAACTTGGCTCGATCTGCTTGAACAAGCAGACTGCCCAGTCACGCGCTTTTCGCCGGTTCAGATATACCCGGATGAGTACATTGGCGCCATTGTTGGCGTGGCATGCAAAGCTCTAAGCGTGGAGCCCGCTGCTCTATTGCGAGAACTGGGAAAGTTCGCAGCCGGCGAACTCATTAATTTTGCCCAAAGCTTACTCCATCCATCGTGGAAAACATTCGAAGTCATCATGAATGTTGAGACTCTGATCCACACCACAATTAAGCATCAAAACTCAAAAGCTCAACCCGCAAACATTCAGTCCTTCCGCGTGGGCGAAAATGAAATCGAAGTCGTCTATACTTCCCGGCGGGGACTTTGTGCGCTCGCCCACGGCATTCTCGAAGGCATTGCAGAATACTACGATGAAGACATAACCGTCGATCAAGTTACCTGCACGACAGAAGGCAACACTTTTTGTACTTTTAGTGTTCAAAAAAATACTTCCGTCGAACCGGATGCGAACTTTTTCTTGGCACAATTACCCGAATCGCCTTCTGTTGATCTAGAGGATCGTTTAAATAGCGAAACCGTTGTTGCCGACCTTGACGCCATTAAATCCGCCACAGTCAATGACAACAATAATCGAAGCGATCTTGATTTTGAAGTTTCCAAAAACATTGACGACACGTATCTGCCTAAGAAGTTCGGCCGCTATGAAATCCTCTCTCTCCTCGGTACTGGGGGTATGGGGTCGGTCCTCAAAGCCCGAGATATTTATCTTCGCCGAACCGTCGCACTGAAAACGCTTAAATCTGAAACACTTAAGGAAGACCAGGTTCAGCATTTTCTTGAAGAAGCCCGTGCGATGGCAAGAATCTCCAGCCCTTACGTCGTGCAGATTTTTGATGTTGGTGAAACCGATGGGCGTCCATTTATCGTCATGGAGTATTTGACCGGTCGCACACTCCGGGCAAAAATCAAAGAAGGCCCCATCGATGTCTCGACCGTCGTTCGCTTGCTTACTCAAATTACAAAAGGACTCGACGCCGTCCACGTCGGCGGTTTAGTTCACCGCGATATCAAACCTGACAATATCATGCTCTTCCAAGACGAGCAAAACTGCCGGCTCCTTGATTTTGGACTCTCCCACGAGAAATATAAAAACAAGGAAAAGGCAAACTCGATCTCTGGAACGCTCGAGTACATGTCGCCTGAATGTCTAACAGGACTACCGGCAGACTATCGAAGCGATATTTTTTCCGTTGGCACGGTTGGTTACGAAATGCTCTTTGGAAGCCAGGTATTCCGCAGGTTTAACCACATCGACACCATCGAAGCCGTCAAAAAATTTGAACCGGAATTTGCGTCTGAGGAACGATACATCCCTGCTGATCTGCTCCAACTGCTGGAGTCCATGATGCAGAAAGATCGCGAGAAGCGCATGGCGAATTGCCAGGAAATTCTGGAGCGATTGAAGGCAATTGAAATCGAAAGTTGATTGCCAAGCTTTACCAAAGCTCATGATTGTAGGCATTTCCTGCATTTCTCTAACACCGTTGCCCCGACAAGCAATGCGGGAATATGCTTCGTTCCCAATGATGGCTCTCCCAGACGGATAACTCCCGATTGCCACCTTACCTGCCGCTTTCCAGCGGTCGATGACGCCTCGTATGGCACCTCTTTGAGACAATCGCTTACAGCCAACCACTCTTCGATTGTAAATATTCGAAACTCTGCGGTAACACCCGGCGCAAGACGTTTCTCTAAACTCAACGCTACATGCCCCATCGTCATCCGTGGATTCAATTCTACCATTGGTTTTATTTTTAAAACTCCAGTCGCATCCTCGAAAACAAAAGCATCGACTCCCAACTGTCCCGAAAATCCAACCGCACACAATGCTGGCTTTAAGCGTTCAGCCAACCACTGGCTCGTCTGTTGCAATCGAGCACACCGATTCTCAAGCAAGAATCGCTTCGTCTCAGCATCACAATTTGAAAATGGTGCGCCCAAAACGGTGCCGGCAAACCGGCGCCCCCGGCTAATCAAAGGTTGTGTCCAACCCTTGAAGTCCAAGTTTTTTTGCGGCAAGTCAAAATTCCACAAAAATGAAATGTCTGCTCGCCGTGATAACTCTGGCTCAAGAATGCCACGAGGCAGTGACCCCTCTTCCCGTGATCGAGCAAATTCGTTCTCTAACCACCTGAGGTCATGCTTACCCATTGGTAATTCACAGGCAACTCTACGCTGGCCACGCCCCGCCGCCCCAAGATCTGTCTTGTATATTGCATAAGCGTAGCCCTTTCGTTTGAATTCACGAAGCGCTGCTTCCACTTCAAGCAAACTGCTTACCGGGCTTCCCAACACCTCTAGTTTAGCAAACCAGTCAGGCATCCCTCCCCGTTCCGCCTGCTCCATCCACGCTCTCGTTTTCGATAGAGTCCACGACTTGCGATACAACAAAGCTTGCTCTTGACGCCATGGAGTCGAAGGATGACGCAGAGAAGATTGAAAGGAATTGGTTATTTTGTGATTTTCGGGAGTCCATGCCCAGGGCTTGCAGTCCCGCAGTTTTCTGTCAACCAACTTTTCCCGTTGATCAGTGGAAAAAAACTCCGGCAACTCAACTCCCCGATCAATCCAGTGCTTACGCAGTTGTTTGGACGGAGGGCGTTTCGACAATACCACATCATCCGGCTTGGCGACTGCGACCAACACCATCGCTAAATCTTGTTCCAGTTGCTGCATCAAAGCTCGCGCCTTGGGGTGGGTTTCACCAGCTAACTCTGACTCGGCTCCTGGATCAAACCAGCGGACCGTTGTCGAACGCCCTCTCGATTTACTAAATACCTCCATCGCGTCGATAAACTCATCATTCAAACCAGCGCGTTTCCGTCCATCGCTGTTGAACGCTCCGTAGGTGCCCCGGCCTCGCTGCGGTGACATTGGAAATTCCAACGCATGCTGATAGGCCTGCCAGTCCGTCTGCGTCTCATCTTTCCATTCTCGAAACCACTGAAGGCCATGTTTCACATGACCAATCTCATCCTCATAGATTTGCCATAACAAATCTGACGTCACTTGGTCTCCCATCCGATGGAACAACTTTG
>JAAHTH010001435.1_pt1 | contig 20855 bp, 21 predicted proteins | sample 6116091 | NCBI WGS metagenome assembly JAAHTH01 (sample SAMN13939990, study PRJNA603662) | sponge metagenome | isolation source: marine sponge | host: Mycale hentscheli | place: New Zealand | collected 2006 | reverse complement strand
CAAGAGAAAGATACTCTTTTGGATTTTCTGATCCAAGAGGTATGTATGCTTCTGCTGGAGCGTAATAAATAATTAAATGAGGGGCGATTACGCCCCTCATAAACAACTTGAAATAAAATTTTAAAATATATATATATAGATAATATAAGGAGAAAAATTATGAAACTATTTGAAAAATTAAAAGACCCAGATTTTATACCATATAAAAAAAAGGATATAATTGAAAGATTAGAAGAAAAAGTTAAAAGACTAAAAAACTCATTAGATAAGTTTTCTGGTGAAGAAAAAACTTCACGTGAAGAAAAAATTTCTTTATTTGAAACTAAAATTGTTGAGTATAAAGACTTAACTGACATGACTCAAGAACAAATAGAAGCCGAGAAAACTAGAAGAAAAAATAGCGATCTTGAAGTTTGGAGTCATTTAAAATAATTTTTAAATGAAAACATTTTCGGTTAATATTTGGGCCTACGATCACCATTCTAGGTTTAAAGTTATATCAGAAGACGACCCTCAATCACTTGAAAAAGCAATCCTTGACAAGCTAGGAGAAAATAGTATAGTTTGGGAAAATCTTGGCGTTAGTTATGACAACAAGATAAATAGAATAACTTATGAGGAAGTTATAAATGATACAAGACCTATACAAAGCAAAAAGGTCCTTGGAGTTGAAGTGGGAACAGGAGCATCTGGACAATAACAGATACACTCTTGAGATGGTTAGAATTGATGACAAAGTCAAAGAAATCATTACAAAGATTAAGCTAGAAGAAGCTCAAATCGCCCATAGACAGAACAACATTGAAGGTTCTGCTCCAGAAGTTTCAGTAGCTACTTAATCAAAAGCTACACCGTTGGAAAAAATCTACTCCACACTGTAGGCTCTCTTGCACTCTATTAAAAACTGTTGTATAAAAAACACACTATACATTTAAAAAGATTATAGACGCGTATAGTCGACGGCCTAGAGACTATAATCTATTAACTAGGAAAAGGAGAAAAATTATGGCAAGAACTACATTTACAGGACCATTGGTTATCGGAAGAGCAGCAACAAGTACTTCAGAAGGTGTCAATGGTGAAGTTATAATACAAAATGCTGACGGAAGCACTTCACCAGTTGGTGGTGGTGGAATAACTTGGGAAGTTGTTACTGCAAGCAAAACAGCAACAGCTGCCGTAGGTTTTTTTATAAATAACGACGCGCAAGCAGCTAATATAATTATTACAATGCCTGCAGCACCAACTGTTGGTGATACAGTACATTTAAAAAATGTTACAGATAACGCAAGCGGTTTTGGATTTAATGAATTTGTGTTTTCTAGCGAGGCTGGTGGAATTGAAGGCGTTGTGTCTGGAGCTAGTGGAGTTGGTGGAGCAGATTTTAGTTTAGGTACACCTATTCCAAGAGGATTTGGAACTACTTCAGGTCAATACGTTTACACCGGTTCAACATATGGTTGGGTTAGAGTATAATTAATTTTTATAGAGCTACTTCGGTAGCTCTGTAACTTAGGAGAAAAATATGTCAGGAAGCGCAACATCAGATCAAACAACCTTAACCTTCGATACAGTCGGAGCAGATACTTTAGGTAAAACAGGTAGAGCTAGAATTACTTCTATTCAAGGAAAAGGAATAACAAACTCTACAATAGTTTTTTACGATTCTGCAGACGCACTAACACCAGGAACAGCTGTAGCTACTTATAACTATGGTGAAGAAGGTTTAGAAGTATATGTTCCAGGTTCAGGTATTTTATTTAAAGAAGGAATTGTTTATAATTTAACTGGAGCAGGCGGAAGCGTTACTATAACTATTACGGGAGCGTAAGCTCATGGCTAATACTACTTCGGGAACAACGACCTTTGAAAAAGGTTTTTCTATAGATGATATAGTTCACGAAGCGTATGAGAGAATAAATATGACTGGTGTTACCGGTCAACAATTAAGCTCTGCTCGAAGATCATTAAACATAATGTTTCAAGAATGGTCTAATAGAGGTCTTCACTATTGGGAAATAAAAAACAATAACTTGACTTTAGTACAAGGTCAAAATGTCTATACGATGTATAGATCACCTGAAGATGGTACTTCAGATGCTAACGCTATTTATGGAGTTGATGATATTTTAGAAGCTTCTTATAGAAATCAACAAAATATAGATTTTCCATTAACTAAAATAAATAGATCAATTTATCAATCTTTTGCAGATAAATCACAACAAGGTTCACCCACACAATTTTTTGTTCAAAGATTTATTGACAGAATAACAATAACTTTATTCTTAACTCCAGGTGCAACTGAAGCCGGTAATAGTATTAACTATTATTATGCTTCAAGAATTCAAGATGCTGGAGCTTATACTAATGATGCAGATGTACCTTATAGATTTGTACCTTGTATGGTAGCAGGACTTTCTTATTATTTAGCACTTAAGTTTCAACCAGCTGCGGTTCAAAATTTAAAAGCATTATATGAAGAAGAACTACAAAGAGCATTACAAAACGATGGATCTTCTTCTAGTTTATTTGTAACACCGAGAACTTATTTTCCGGAGATTTAATAGATGACTAATCTATCAAAAGGCAGACACGCATTAGCAATCTCTGATCGATCAGGAATGCAGTTTCCTTATAATGAAATGGTTAGAGAATGGAATGGAGCATTTGTTCATATATCAGAATATGAACCTAAACAACCTCAACTAAATCCAATACCGATTGGTGGTGACCCACAAGGTTTACAAAATGCTAGACCTGATAGAACTGAGCCACCAACTTTTGATATATTACCTGAAAATCCTTTTTCTTCGACTGCAGGATCAAATGTAATAACATGTAATTTTCCAAACAGTGGTTACAAGACTGGAGATTTTGTGGTTTTTGATGAACTAAAAACTGGTGTATCTGACGTACCAATTCAAGCAATACAATTACAATCTACCTTAAATGGTGCAATTACTAATATTGCTGCCACAATAACTTTAAATGATGCAAGTAATTTTCCAAACAGCGGATTTATACTTATTGAAAAAATAAATCCTGTAACATTACTTTTTCAAAATGAGACAATTCAATATACAGGTAAAGTTGGTAATGATTTAACGGGTTGCGTAAGAGGAACTACAGCTCCATTTAGAGGTGTAACATCGGGTAATACAACAGCTGGCACGCACGAAAATGGCGCAAAAGTATTTGGATCTTTTGAAATTACTATGAATTCAAGTACAGTTCCAAATCCTGGACAACCACCAACACTTACAGTTTTTAATAGTTTTAACTTTACTAATCAAGTAGCAGCTAGTACAACAGCAACAGGAGGCGGTTTACAATGCTCATCTGGACCGGTAGTATTTAAAGCATAATTATGAATTTTGGAGAATTAAAATCAGACATTAGAAGTTACACAGAAGTTGATAGCACAGTATTAAATGATGCTATTCTTAAAACTATTGTTAAAAATGCTGAAGCTAGAATATTTAGAGAAACAGATACAGATGACGCTCGTTTCTATGATACAATTACTTTGACTCCAGGTAATAGAGAAGTTGCTGCACCAGCTAATACAAGATTTATAAGATATATTTACATTAACGATACAAACGAAACACCAGCTGTTAGAAAAAATTTAGAACTTAGAGATACTTCTTTCATGCAAGAGTATTATAACACACCGGGTACAGCATCTGCTGCACCTAATAATATTCCAAAATACTATGCTAACAGAAATGCATCTACTATTTTTTTAGCCCCGACGCCCGATGCTGCTTACGTGTGTCACGTTGCTTATGTCAAGCAACCAGACTCAATTACAGCTAGTGACGCGACTACAACGTATGTATCTACAAACTACCCAGATTTAATATTGTATGCATGTTTAGCTGAAACTTACGGTTATTTAAAAGGTCCGGGCGATATGCTTCAATTATATGAGCAATCTTACGGAAGATCTATGGCTACATATGGAATAGAACAACAAGGCAGAAGAAGAAGAGACGAATATATGGATGGTACAATTAGAACAGCTATGAAATCTCCTTCTCCTGGTGAATAGGATTGAAAATTAAACATAACTAAAGTATAAGGAAAATATGGCATCAAGTTATTCAAATGATATAAAATTAGAACTTATGGTTACCGGTGAAAAATCTGGTCTATGGGGTAATATTACAAACACGAATCTACAAATCTTGGAGCAAGCAGCGAGTGGATATTTAAGTTTAGCTGTAGGTGCAGCTGATGTTAATTTAGTATTAACAGATGGTGCTACTTCAAATGGTAAAAATTTATACTTTAAATTAACCGGAACATTAACAGGGAATAGAGTTATAACTATGCCCGACTCATCAGAAAGAGTATTTGTTGTAGAAGATGCAACAGATAGATCAGCATCACACTATACTTTAACTGTTAAAACTTTTTCAGGGACTGGAGTTACTTTAGCAACTGGTGCAAAAGCTTTACTTTATTCTGATGGAACTAATGTAAATCAAGGAATGATAAACAAAGGTTATAAGTCAACAACTACTTCTTACACAGCTGTAGATGGAGATCAAATTATTTGTGACACCTCTGGAGGTGTTTTAACTATTACATTACCAACAAGCCCATCTATTGGATCAGAGGTAAGTTTTATTGATGGCGGACAAAGCTATAGTATTAACACTTTAACTGTTGCTCCCGGAACTGAAAATATTGCAGGTTCTGCAGGAGATTTATCTGTTACAACAGACAATGAGAACTTTACCTTAGTTTATGTAAACGCAACTGTAGGATGGACCTACAAAGATGATATATAGGAGGTAAAAATGCCTCTTAGCAAATGGCAAATCAAACCAGGTTATGATAAACAAAACTCCGAAGTTGGAGCTGTCGCACGTTATGTAGGTGGAGACAACGTTAGATTTAGATATTCATTACCAGAAAAAGTAGGTGGTTGGAAAGCAGAAGGTGGAGAAAGTATTTCTTCTGTATCAAGAAGACTACATCCATTTAGAGGTAATGACGGTAATAAATATTTAGCTATTGGAACAGATAAGTTTTTATTAATTTATTACGAAGATAATTTTTACGATATCACACCATATAGAAGCAGTGGCTTTCCATTAACAATCGATGAATTTAAAAATAGTACCTTTACAACTGTTTCAGGGTCTAATGTTGTAACGATTACAACAACATCTATTAATAATATATCTGCAGGAGATATAATAGAATTTGAAAATGTAACTTTACCTGCTGGTACAGGTTATGCAGATTCTGATTTTGAAGATAAATTATATGAAGTAAAAACAATTGTATCAGATACAGAACTTACAGTTACACCAGTTGGAAGTGCTACAGGAAATGCAGGTCCAGGTGGTACTTGTTCTATTATTCCATTAGAAACTATTGGTAACCAAATACAAAAATTTACTTTTGGTTGGGGTACAGGAGTTTGGGGAGGATCTAATAATTGGGGTGAAGATGCATCTACAAATGGTGTTAATACTCCTCCTGGTTTATGGTCACTATCAAACTTCGGTCAAGTATTAGTTGCAACTGTTTTAAATGGTAAAACATTTACATGGAACCCCGCCGCTGGTAACCCACTCGGGCAACGAGCGTCTGTATTAACTACAGGTTTTGAAACAGATTTAAACCCAACAAATACTAGAATTAGTATGGTGTCACCAACTACAAGACACTTAATCCATATGGGTACAGAAACAACTGTTGGTGTTCCATCAACACAAGACGATATGTTTGTAAGATTTTCTTCACAAGAACAAATAAACACATACGACATTACAGCAGGTAACTCTGCTGGTTCACAAAGAATTCAAGATGGTACAAAAATAGTAGGTGCTATTAAATCAAAAGAAGCAATTCTTATTTGGACAGATAACGCTTTATATTTAATGAGACACATAGGTAGTCCATTCGTATTTGGTTTTGAACAAGTAGGTACTAACTGTGGTTTGATTGGACAGAATGCAGTCGTAGAAGTTGATGGTGTTGCTTATTGGTTAAGTGATAAAGGATTTTTTAAATATGATGGATCAGTTAAAACTATTGATTGCTCTGTTGAAGATTATGTTTACGATGATATTGATACAACTCAAAGTCAACAAATCTATGCAGGTGTAAATAATTTATATACAGAAGTTAGATGGGACTATCCATCTTCATCAGCTGATTATAATGATAGATATGTAATATTTAATTTTACAGAAGGTGTTTGGTATACAGGAAATACACCGAGAACTTCTTGGGCTGATTCAAATGTATTCAGTAAACCGTTTGCAACAGATTTTGATAACACTACAAATGGAGACTTTCCAGAAGTTATAGGGGAGCCTGCAGCACCAAACGGATATGGTAAAACTATTTTATACAATCACGAAGTAGGTGTGGATCAAGAAAATTTAAATGGTAGTATAACTAGGATTATATCTAATATCGAATCATTTGATTTTGATATATCTAGTCCAGAAATAGGTGATGGCGAAGTATTTTTATCTATGAGAAGATTTATACCTGATTTTAAAACTTTAGATGGAATAGTTAAAGTTACATTAACATTAAAAAGATATCCATCAGATACTGGAACAGCTTCTACTTATAGTTCTTTTGATGTTACATCTACAACAGAGAAAAAAGATACAAGAGCAAGGGGTAGATTTTTAAGTATAAAAATTGAAAATACTGGTGCAGAAGATGGTGAAAATTGGAGATATGGTACACTTAGAATTGATATACAGCCGGATGGTAGAAGATAATGGCTATTACAATTAGAGTTCCTGATCCTACAGAAGACTACGATGTTAGTAATCAAAGACAAATTGTAAGAGCAATTAATAATTTTATTCAACAAATAAATGCTCAATATAAACCTGAAGGGGATACTTTTAGTGAGATAGAACAGCTATCTTATTTTTTAGGTTATTCACCCTCTAAACCTGCAGGACCTGCCACATCTACAGTAGGTGGCACAACAGGAGGAATTATTTGGAGCAAAATAGATTGGGCAACTAGTTTTTTCAGTGGTAGTGGCGGTGGATTCGGCCTCGGAGGTTCATTTCAAGCGAGTAGAAATAGAGGTTATCTTATCAATAATATAGGTTATTCACCAGACCCACCTCTTTTTAATTTACCTGTAGAACCACCGATAGGCACACAAGTGGGAGTAGTAAATGGAGGTTATAATTCTATAAATATATCAGCAGGTCTTGATTCTAATGGTTATCAAATAAAAATAGATGGATACTTTACTGCTGGTTTATCAGGATTTCCTCCAGGGAAATCTAGAACATATGTTTATTTTGGTGATGGTGGTTACGCAGCTGGATTTACACCTGGATATGGTGGTTATTATAAAACCTGGTATTCTATATCGAAAGGATATAATTAGAAGTTATGGCAACAAGTTTTAAAAATATGATCTATGATCTTACTCCAACAGCGAGTGAGCAAACAGTGTACGGAATTCCAACAGATTCGCACTCAATTGTAAACGCTTTTTATGTAAATAATACAGGTGCTAGTACAATTAATATAGAGGTCAGATTAGATCGAGGACCGGGCAGAAACTACGTAGCAAATCAGACAATATTGTTTTCTACTGTTCTAGACAATGGCCAATATTTAAATTTACTTACGGGTCCACTTGTGCTAGAAGGCGGAGATAAATTAGTATTTACAACAAATACAACCGGTAGAGTACAAGGTACAATCGCCGCCATGCAAGTAAACAGAGAAGATCAAGAAACTACACCAATAGGGTCAGTATAAACTTGATCAAAAATTGAAATAGGAGTATATTTTATTATGGCAGAAAAAACTACAGCATTCACAGGTCCAGTCGTAGTAGGACTTAATGACAAAAAAGGAGAAATTCGTTTAACAGATGGTAAGAATGTTAACGAAGCAAAATATTTATCTATTGCAGCTCCAGACAATATTACATCAGATACAACTTTAACATTTCCAAATGGTGCAGGTACTGCAGGTCAGATTCTTTCTACTGATGGTAATGGTGATTTAAGTTGGGTTAATGATTCAGCAGGTAATCCTGCAGGAACAAATGGCCAAGTTCAAACAAATGATGGCGGTACTTTTGGAGCAATTTCAGAAGGAACATTAGGACAAGTTTTAACATCAAACGGTGCAGGTTCTGCACCAACTTTTCAAACTGCTTCAGGTGGCGGTGGTGGTACATCATGGCAATCTGTCATAACTACAAACACTACGGCAGCTACAGGACAAGGATTTTTTGTAAACACATCTGGTGGAGTAGTAACTTTAACTTTACCTGCATCTCCAACTCAAGGTGATGAAGTTTCATTTGTTGACTATGCAGGAACTGCAGCTACAAACAATATTACAATCGGCAGAAACGGAGAAAACATTCAAGGCTCCGCTTCTGATTTAATAATCAACACCAACAGAGCAGCTAATACATTAGTATATTCAGACGCTACTCAAGGTTGGCTACTAACTAATATATAATTAAGGGGATAAAATAAATGACAACTTATAGCTCAATGCAAAACATGAAAAGTCCCAGCCCTTCAAGAAATTTACTATGGAATCCAGATCAAAATAAATCACTTGATTGGTATGACTCCAATTGGGATACTTCTTCATCTTTAGATAAAAGAATTTTTAGAACTCTTGGTTGGAATGTGTCATCTAACAACATGAGAGATGGTCGGATTAATCACCTGCATACTCTAGATAGCGGTATACCTAATTATCCACACGTTAGTCCAGTTGAAATAGTAAATAACCCCCTCAGCAATACTGTAAATTTTCGTAATGATAGTCACTTAGCATATCACACTGGATTTACCTTTGAAGATGCTTCTATACAGGACTCTGAGTTTGGTACTTCTTTAGGTTCACCAATGACATTTTCATTTTGGGTAAAATCCACTGTCGCTGGAACTTATGTAGTCGAACTATCAAGTAATAGTTTTGTTGATAACGTCACTTTTAATAATTTAAGATATGCTTGTTCAAAACAATATACAATAAATTCTGCAGACACTTGGGAGAAAAAGACATTAACTTTTCCTGCATATTCTTCATCCAATATGGGTGAGCAAGCATATGGTTATATGTTCTTTGTAGTTACTTTTTGGTTAGCAGGTGGAACAGATTACACTTCTGGTACATTAAATTCTTCTTACACAAATATAGATGGAAACAATACTGGAAGAGCAGTTGGTCTAAATTCAAATTTTGCCACAGCTGGAAACGGTAAATGGAACTTGGCTATGCCACAATTAGAATGTTCACCATTATCAACTCCATTTACTATTGCACCCTCTAAATCTTTTAGTGCAATTAAAAAATCAATTATGTCAAGCGGTAACAGGATGCCATGGCCAGGTGGTATAATGGGTGATTTCAGTAATGCTTCACAGTCTTATATATCTCAACCGTGGGGAGATCTAGGAAGTGGAAATCCTTCGATAGGATATTTGCAGACTAAATCTAGAAACTTCTGGGATAAAACCTTGAGTCTTGGGGATAATACTACTTACGTATTAGGACAAAATAGAGTTTATAAAAATGAGAGTGGAGATAGTTCTTCTAGTCCTACTACTGTAAACTATATGACACACAAGCTCATTAGATTATCAAATCAATTACCAGGACTTAATAGAGGCGCAATGTTAGCTCTTCTTGACACAAACAAGATTTATAGTGGATACTTTTTTGATTTAACTGAATAGGAGAAAATAAAATGATAGATATAGAAAATGCAGATAATGATAATATAGATTCATCAACTTTCGTTGTAGTTTTTGTAACAGAAGATAACCAAACATTAACAATTAGTAGAGACGGTACTGATATTCATACAGCTACTCTTAACTTAAATGAAAGAGTAAATATTATGAAACTTGCACAAGATACAATAACTATAGCTAATGGTTTGATTAATGGTACGAATAATTTAGGTGAATTTATAACTTGTAGACGAGTTGAAGACGATTTAATCAGAGCAGACCAAATTATCAATTAAAAAAGGATTGACAATAATATAAAATACAAATAAAAAACAACTTTAAGGAGAAAAATTATGGCCGTAGGAAAAATAGCAAGCTCAACAGGAAACTATACAACAAATGGTGGTGCTCTTACTAAAGACTCCGCAAATGGTTTTAACGTTAACAATTTCTCAGTAGCTGCGGGAAGAACATTACCACAATTGTATGCACCAAGTTTAAATTTAGGTGTAAGTGTTATTAATACAGTAGCACCAGCTATTGCAGGATATACAGATTATACTAACGGTCCTGGTCTTGGATCAGGAAATGTAGGTGTTGGTTATAGTTGGACAGAAAACAATGTAACAATTGTTACACCAGATTCTCTTCCTACAAACCCCAATAACGCAATATCTGGATTAAGTTTTCAGCGATATGAAACATCTTTCACTGATTGGGCAAGAGGTTTAGGTTCATCAGTTGTAATAGGTGGTGATATGTTTACACCTAATAATTATTTATCCGGAGGATTTAATACTCCAACCAAGAAGTATACAAGTTTTGGGCCATATCAAACTTTTATAGGTAAAAATAATTGTAGAGGAATTGGATCAAATGAAAATTACGATGGATATAATATCCAGGTACTTGCAAACACTATAGTTGGAGGAAATAATGCAAGCACCCCTATAAATGATCAAGGTAATTTTGCTTGTACATACACTGCTGATGGTGCCAATGGTTATGCTCCTGTTCGAAGATTTAACGGCAATACTATGCTTGGAAATATGAACATGGCTAATTCAATATCAAAAAGTAATAATGGTTATAGTTCAACGTTTCGAGACAATACTGTTTTAGGTAACCGGAATTTAACAAGTGTGCGAGAAGCGCAAGAGTATGGTAGACAAGTTTATGCTTTAACAAGTCAGCTAGTACCTAGCGCACAAAGCACAATTAGAATTCCAAAATATAAGAGTGTAAGTTCCCAGACAGTCATTGGACAAAATAATTTATGTTTTACGGGTTATGGTAGAAATGGTTTTGATGGAACTTATGAACAGTGGCCGGTTCAGGATTTAGGATATAATATAGTAATGGGTGCTAATAATTTATCAAATTTTATTAATAACTGGTACGCCGCTGGATCAGGAGATCAAACTTCGGATTCAAGTTATATAGGTTATAACATAGTAATCGGTAATGGAATTCGATTTAATAAAAAAGTAGCATCACTTTTAAGTGCTCAGGTCGGTGGTTATGGATATACTACGAAAAACACTGTAATATCTCACGGATATGGTCAACCGACTAATTTTACTGGTGGATTTAATAACGTTATAGTTGGAAACGCTTTAAGCACAAACAATTCTGATGATCAAAATTCAGAAAATGGATCAAGCGGATTACAGCAAAATGTAATTATCGGTGACGATGCTTTAAAAACACATGGCGTAAGTGGTGTAACTACGATAACAAAAAATTGTGTCGTCATTGGTTACCAAGCACATCGTAATGCCTCAGAAGGTCAGGAAAACATTGTAGTTATTGGAGCACAAGCTGAAGCGTCATCATCTACTGTTAATAATGAAATTACACTAGGTAATAGTTCTATTGCAACTTTAAGATGTAACGTAACTTCAATAACATCTTTATCAGATGCTAGAGATAAAGCTAACATTGAGCCAATTTCAAATGCAAGTGCTTTCATTAAAGATCTAAAACCGGTCAAATTTGATTGGAATAGAAGAGATGGTGTTAAAGCTAAAGAACATGACATAGGATTTTTAGCTCAAGACTTGGATGAAGCTCAAAGCAAACATGGTATACAGGAACACTTAGATATTGTTTACAAATCTAATCCTGAAGCTTTAGAAGCGTCATATGGCAAGTTATTACCAATACTTGTACAAGCTTTAAAAGAGCAACAAGAAGAGATTGAAAAGTTAAAATCAACTAACTAATCTTAAACAGAATTTATGAAAAGCCCTTTGTTAAATCAAGGGCTTTTTATGATATACGAAAGAATGAAAAAACAAAGATTACGTTACGTTCTTTCTTCAAATAAACCATTGAGAACATTTAATTATGATGTTATCAGTATAAACTAGGAGAAAAATGAGAAAAATAATATTACTTACTACTTGTCAAAATCAATTAAATTTAGATGGAAGATTTGTTACATCATTGATAAAAACAATCGATCTATTAAAAAAAGAAGAGATTGAAGCAGAATATGTTTTTATAGAAAAAACAGATGTTATAGATTTGACTAAAAGTCAGGTTATTGAAGAGTTTTTAAAGTCTGAAGAAGTATCAGATTTTATATTTTTAAAATCAAATATTATATTTGAACCTCAAAACATTGTTGATATGTTAATAAAATATGAAGCTCAAAAAATTGTAGGTGGTTCATATAAAACAAATACTCATTCTAAAATACCTCAACTTGCAATAGAATTAGATTTAGAAAAAACAGAAACAATGGTTGGAGATTTAAACTTAATTAAAGTTTCGTCTTTAGCTGATGGATTTGTTAAAATAAATAGAAAAGTTTTTGAAGAACATAAAGATATTTTTGATAAATTTTTCTTTAAAAATGAATCAAAAGATGGAGATACTTTTGAAGAACAAAAACCTTATTATTTTAATGCAGGCGCTCTTGGAGCAGATGATTTTTTTAAAAGTAGTTTTTATAGATTTTTAAATAGAGTAAAAACTGCAGGAGAAGATTTGTGGTGTCATTTAGATTTTAATGCAGGTCAAATAGATGGAAATTATATTCATCATTATCCATTAAGAGATTTTATTAAAATGATAGAACATTTTAAAGAACAACAAAAACAACAAAAGCCTGAAGAGGAAAAACAAGAATTAAATTAATATGGGATATTTAAAAAATTTAAAGAATGAGGTTTATGCATTAGAAAGTAATCCTTTACCATCGGACCCTACGAAACCTATAAATCCTTTTGCACCTAAACCTACGGGGCCAACTTTACCTGATAGACAAATGGCAGCATATGGTGGTATCATGGGAGCTGCTGGAAGAAAACAGTATGGAATAGGTTCGTGGTTTCAAGAAAATATTATGGATCCAATAAAAGATAATCCTGAAGCGGCTGCGGCAGCAGCTATATATGGATTAGATACTTTTGGTGGTGATCAAGGAATTTTAGGAGGAAGGCTTCCAGGTGGTAACAAATATATAAATGACGCTGTTGGAACTGCTGTAAATTTTTTAACTGGAAGAGATAAACAAAAAAATACTGGATCAAATAACGAAATTGAAGAAGAAATAGAAAGAATTGTTAAAGAAAATAGAAGCGAAGGTTATAAAGATGGAAAATTTCAACTTAGTGATATCTTAGATATTGGTAAAGATGCAGTAGACTTTATTGGGGGAAATCGACAAAATAAAAACCAACCCGTAAATAGAAGTGAAAATTACAGCGAAGAAACATATGGAAATGGTCAATTTGAATTTAGTGATATCTTAGATTTTTTAGGTGATAAAGAAAAAACAATACCTCTTGGAATGATAGCTACTTATATTAAAGAAAAATTTTTCCCTGGAGAAAAAGAACCTGACCCTTATGAAAAATATTTATCTAATAGAAAATCAGATGTAGAAAATTATTTAAGACTATATGGTCCAAAAGATTTTAAAAGAGACGTTTCTAAAAACCCGTATTCAAAAGAAGAAATAGAACAACATGTAATTGATAATACTCCAGAATATAGAGATAAAGCAGCGTCGGGTGGAATAATGAATGTTCCAAGAGAGAATTATTTTTTAGGTGGTGGTAAAACTGCTAGAATGGTTAATCCAAACCCTGATTATGAACGAGCATCAAATGTAACTGCTAAAGATATTATGGATGTATTCAGATCAAAAGGACCCTTTGCTAAAGATCTCAGTGTTAATAGAGGGGAAGGCATGCTTTCAAAATTAGATTTAAACGTAGAAGAAGCTACAGATGAAATTACTCCTGAAATGCTTTTAGGTGGTGGTATAAAGGGGTCTATGGACCTTAATGAAGAAGAAAGAGGTATAACATCTTTGTTAATGAAAGCTTTAAGAGATTTAAACTTTGATAGAACTGGAGCAGCTATGGGCGGCAGAATGAATTATTATATGGGTGGAGACACTCCTGAAGAAAACGCTATGCAAGCAGCGGGCATCGAGGGGCTAGATATAAATATAAATCCTGAAGGTGTTAAAGAATTAGATATGAGAGAAACAGGTGGATTTATTCCACCCGTAGGTATAAAAGAAAAAGAAGATGATATCCCTGCAATGTTGTCTAATAACGAATTTGTTTTTACTGCTGATGCTGTCAAAGGAATGGGTGATGGTGACGTAGATAAAGGAGCTGAACGTATGTACAGCATGATGAAAAAATTAGAAAATGGAGGAAGAGTATAATGGCAATAGCAAGCTCAGCAGCATTAGAAGCAGCGCAAAAAGGTTATTTAGGCGGAATAAATAAATTAACTGACACTCAAATAGATACATCTAAATTTGCTCCAGAGGTTATGAGAAGGTCAGACTTTTCAATGGCTAAAGACCAAGAAATGGCTAGAAGAGCTGGTCTTGGAAGTATAGCTTTTGATGATAAAGGCGGTATAAAAAGTATTGGAGCTGGTACAGGTGTTATGTCCTTTGAACCTTTTATGGAGAGAGCCGGTCAATTTTCAGGTCCTGATGCTTACCAACAATTTATGTCTCCTTATCAACAAGACGTAATTGATTCAACACTTACAGAATATGATTTACAGTCTCAAAGAGGAATTCAAGGTATTGCTGACAGAGCAGTAACTTCAGGAGCTTTTGGTGGTGGTAGAGAAGGTGTTGAAAGAGCAAATTATCAAACAGATTCAGATAGAAATAGAGCTGCATTACAAGCTCAATTACTTGGTCAAAATTTTGGTCAAGCACAAGCAGCGGCAGGCAGAGCATTTGGTGAACAAACAAACCTTGCATCACTACAGCCTGCATTAGAAGGACAAATGTTTGCTGCAATGGGCGCTGTAGGGGGTGAAGATTTAGCATATAGAACTGCAGTTTCAGATGCTGACAAACAAAGAGAAAGATTAGCAGCTTACGAACCATATGAAAGAGCAGCTTTTTTAGGATCTGGCTTAGGATCATTAGCTTCTTCAGGAATGTCATCACCTAGTTCTCCGTTAGGAACAGGTATGAGTTCTCCACAAATGACTCCACTTGAAACAGCTTTAAAAGCTGGGACAACGTTAGGTGGAATATATGGAACTATATAAAAAATGAAAAATATTTTAACAAGACCTATGTTTAGAAAAGGTGGTTTGTCTCAAAGACAAAACTACAATGCAGGCGGTCTTACTCAAATACAAAATCATGGACGTATGGGTTTTGCGGACGGACCAAAGGATCCCACTAAAGCAGAAGTGCTAGAAAAATATAATATGCTAAGACAAGTTCTTCCTCAACAAAAAGATACTAGGTTTCTTAGATATTTATCTAGAGCGGGAAATCAATTAGGACAAAAACCACAGCCTGGTACTACTGCGTTGCAGAGAATTATAAATGCGGCTAGTGGTGACCCATTAGAAAAATTATATGCAGAAACAGATGAAAGATCAGCCTATAATCAAGGATTACAATCACTAGCTTTAGAACAAACTTTAAAAGATTTAGAGAGAAAAAGAAATCTTTTCGATGCAGAAAATGCTAGAAAAAACAAAATAGATGATGAACTCAAACTGTATAGAAATAAATTAGAAATTGAAGATGAGTTTAGTACTTCAAGTGATAATACTCCTACAGATATTCAAATAAGAACATATGTAGAAAATGATATGAGAAAAAGAGGTCTAGAACCATACGATGAAGATGGAAGACCTAGTAAAGATTTTCAAAGAGAATTAAAATTTACAAAACAAGGGGTGTACGCTAAAGAAGATTTAGAAATAAAATTTCCTTTATCACAAGTAGCCGGAGGTAAAAGAGAAATGGAAGCTTCTATAAAAATAAATCAAATGCAAAGAATAAAAGAAGACAATGCGAGAAGAGCCCAAGCCTCTGGAATAGATTTATCTACAGTAGATTTTCACCAGTTTGGAGCGCCTCTTCAAAACTATGTATTATATATAGGAGAAGAAGGTATTGAAATACCTGATGCAAATGGTGAACCAATGATCGTTCCAGGATCAGCATATATTATGAGAGTCGGCGATGAAGTAAAAATATACGATATTAATTTTAAAGAAATTGATGTTCCAACAGTAGATGCTCAATAGGAAATGAAATGGTTTCTTACTCAGATTTTGTAAATAGAAATAAAAAAATTAAAAAAAAAGATAGAGAAAAAAACACTAGTCCTTATTTAAGAAGAGACGTAATTTTACAAGGTTTAGGATTAGGTAGGTTTTATTTGCCTGGTAATGAATTAAAACCTGAAGCAGAAAACAATCAAAAACTAAGTAATATAGAATCGGGTTTGGCCGGCATAGCGTCCGGTATGTTAAAAGTTCCCGAGGGTATTGTATCTTTAGGAGCAGAATTAATTGATTTAGGTCTTGATACCAACACAGCTTCTGAAATAGAAATGCTTTTTGATAAATTAAATCCATTTGAAGACGCTGCAAGCGAAAGAGCAATAGGAAGACTAACTGAGGCTTTAGTTCAAATAGGTGTACCAGGAACAATAGGAGCAAAAACTGCAACTAAACTAGCTACAAAAGCTTTAAATGCAAAAAAAGCAGGAAATCTTTTAAACCCAGCTTCAGCTAATATTAAAAAAGGTTTAGATAAATCTAGAAGACTAAATGAATTAACAGGAAGACAAAAATTTGGAGCTATGGTTATAGGTGGTGCAACAGGTGAAACTCTTGTAGCTGACGTTGAAAGAATAGGAAGTTTTGGAGATGTTTTTAAAAAAGGACCAACCGAGTTGGATAGAGAAGAATTTGATGATCCATCTGAAGATGCTCAAAGAAAAATATTAAACAGGCTTAGATTCGGTAGTGAATCTTTAGCATTGACACCTTTTGTTTACGGCACTGGAAAATTTATAGGGGCGTTAGCTAAACAGGGGAAACATTTAGCATATAGTGATTCTGCAATCGAAAGAGCTGTGGATAAATTTGCTTCTGTTTTTAGGTTTAGAGGTGCTAAGCCGGTCGAACAAGCTGTTGCAAAAGAAACAGAATCTACAAGAAAAATGGCAGACTTAAATTTTTCTATGGAACAAGTAAAAAGAATAGATAAGGAAGTAGACGCAATTTTCCCTGAAACTAAAAAATTTTTCTTTCAAGCAAATAGAAAAGAAAGAAAAGATTTTTTAAAAGTACTTGATGAAACTTTGTTTTCTGGACCTCTTACAAAAGGTTTGGATGAAAATTTAAGGATGAAAATAGTTGATATAATGAGTAAAGCAGGTGCTAAGCCAGAAGGTATTAAAACAGTTATGACTGGTTTGGAAAGAAGTAGAGATTATTTTGTCAGCTTAATAGAACAAGCTTCTAATACTCCAGCAATAGTAGATTTACCAAATAATTTAACTGGAGAATTATCTAAATTGCTAGGTAATAGAGTTAAAAATTCTATATCAAACACTTTTGAAATTTTTGATAATCCTAACGCGGGTTTTCTTCAATCCTACAAACCTACTCGAGATTCAATAGAAAAAGTAAAACAAATTTTTATAAGATATGCAGCTAAAAATAATCAAGTGGTTACTCCTCAAATGGCTGAAGGCTATGTAAATGATATAATAAAATCTGTTTCTAAAATGGACCCTAAAAAAGATACTCTTCCAACCTTTAATTATCCAAATTTAACAAAAGGTGCTCAAGACCCTTATAATTTTAAAACATTTAGTCAAACATTAGAAAAAAATTTACCTGACGGTAAAAAATCTATTGAAGTTATTGGTAAAGGAAGCAAAGCTTTTAGAGATTTGTTTGGTGAAATAGAAGACGCTAGACACTCTATATATGAAACAATGTCTCGTTTATCTATAATAACCCGTAGAGGACAAATGTTTGAACAAATGTTAGATGCCGATAAAGCAGTAAAATCAAATGTCACTTCAGCGACGCCTTATGGTCAAAGAGGTTTTTTTCATGCGTCACCTATAGCAGCTAAAGAAGCTTTTGGCACTAATGCAACAATTGTTAAGCTTCCTGAAAAATTACAAAAATATTTTCCTGATGAAAATATTTATACAACTCAAGAAATATCAGAAGGTTTTGAATCAGTATCTAAACTTCAAGAGTTTATGAGGGGAGAAACTGGAGGACCTTTAGGTAAAACATTTTCTTGGTTATGGAGAAATTTACTTCTTACACCTAAAGCTGGTGCGCAGTTTGCAAAAACAATTTTATCCGTTCCAACACACATAAGAAATTTTTTAAGTTCCGGAGTATTCGCTGTTGGTAACGGAACATTACTTACAGATCCAAGATTGATTGCAAAAGCAATGAATAACGCTAGAAAAGTAGTTCAAGTAGGATTAAGAGCGCCAGAAGCTATGGCTAAGTATAGAGAATATTTAGATTTAGGTATTGTAAATACAAACGTTAGAATGGGTGACTTAAAAAATCTTATGAAAGATGTAAAATTTGGAGAAGGTAATATTGCAACAGACAGTGTTTTATTTCCAATGCTAAACAGTTTAAGTAAAAACGTAAGTAAGGGTGTTAGGGGTGTTGGTAGATTTATGCAAGACGCATATGTGGCAGAAGACGATTTTTGGAAAATATATAATTTTGAAGTAGAGTTAGAAAGACTAATTCAAGCATATGAAAAATCTGGAATGAAGGTTGGACCTAATATGATAAATCAATTAAAATTAGATGCTGCTGATATTGTAAAAAACACTGTTCCTAATTATGCTAGAGTCGGGCAATTTGTTCGAGCAGCGAGAATGTCTCCTTTTGGAAATTTTATGTCCTGGCCTTCTGAGGTATGGAGAACTGGATATGGTGTATTTAGACAAGGATTAAAAGAATTAAAAGATCCAGTCACAAGAGGAATAGGTATGAAAAGATTAACAGGTATGACGTTTGCAACAGCGGCTTTACCTCTTGCAATTGTAGAAGGGTCTAAAGCTATTTTTGGAGTTTCTGATGAAGAATCAGACGCGGCAAATTATTTTGTTGCACCATGGGCGGTTGATTCGCAGAAAATACTTATTAAAGATCCAGTTGATGATGAATATTACTACATAGATTGGAGTAGAAATAATGTTTATGATACTCTTACTCGTCCTTTTCAAACGGTTTTAAATAGTATTCAAAAAGGAATTGAAGATGAAGATGTTTTAATAAAAGGTTTTACTGAAGGTTTAATTAAATCCTTAGGAAAACAAGCAGAACCGTTTGTGTCGGAGTCTATTTTTACAGAAGCGTTTATGGACATATTAGCTAGAAATGGAAGAACTAGAGAAGGTAAAGTTTTATATAACGAAAGAACACCAGATGGTGAAAAATATCAAATTATTACTCAGCATTTAGCAAATACCTTGATGCCTACAACTCAACCTTTTCAAAGAACTATAAAAGCTATTACAGGCGAGCCTGGACGTGGTGGAGAATTATATGAAATAGTTCCAGAAGTTGCAGGTATATTTGGTATGAGACCTATTAAGATTAATCCAAAAAAGAGCCTTGGATATTATTTGTATAAATTTCAAACGGATCAATCTGCAGATAGAAGAAATTTTACAGGAGGTAAGTTTGGAGTTTTAAGTGGACAAAGAAAAACACCTCAAGAAGTTGTGGAGAGATTTTTTATAGCTAATAAACAATTGTTTGAAACGCAGAGAGAATTTAAACAAGTAATAAATGCTGCTCAAACACTAGGAGTAAGCGAAGACGATCTCTACGAAGTTTTTGAAGATAGAGGTTTATCTCCAAAAATATTGTCTAGATTATTGGACGGTGAGTTTAAACCATTTGAGCCTGGTAAAAATATTATTAATAGATTTGAAAAAATTGCAGAGGAGACTGGAGTACCAAATCCTTATGACCCAGCTGAACGAATCATAGATAGAATTCTTGACGATCTATATCAACAAGATTTAAATAAACCTTTTAATTTAAATATAGAGAAATATTTACCTGAAATGAATATACAAAATCAACAGTCATCGATGACACCATTACCACCGACGCCTATGCCAAATCCAGGTTCTTTTAAAACACCGGTCCAACAAAATCCAATGATGGCTTCAGGTTTAACACCTACGGAAGAATCATATTTATCACCGACTGAAAAACAAATAAGACTTAGATCAAGAGGAATTAACAATGCCTAGAAAAGATTTAGCTTTAGAGAAAATTGAATCACACGAAAAACTCTGTAGAATAATGCAAAAACAAACTCACCAAAAAATTTCAGGAATAGAAAATGATATTAAAGAAATTAAAAATCATATGCGTTATGCAATGACTGCGTTAGTCGGTGGTATGTTTGCTATAATAATTATTTTAATTGAGAGACTATAGTTTTTATTACATCATCATAATTATAATCTTTAATATGAATTAAAGACTCTGTTGAATTAGGTTTTTCAAACATTTGATTAGTGTCTTCAAATCTACCTGATTTAATAGTATCCATCCAAACCATAATATCATAACCTTTTCTATATTTATTAAAAGGACAAACAAACTCTACAACAGATGTTTTATCTGTTATGCTACAAAGTTTTTTCATTCTTTCAACTTGTCTAATTCTTCCTTTTTCTGAAAAATCCCAGTCGTGAAATATACGTCTTATTTCATCCGCATTAAAATATGCAACATCCATGTTGTGAATTAATTTTTTAGCAAATGTTGTTTTACCAGAGCCCGGTAAACCAAATATTAATATTTTTTTTATATCCA
>JAAHTH010001433.1_pt1 | contig 20872 bp, 15 predicted proteins | sample 6116091 | NCBI WGS metagenome assembly JAAHTH01 (sample SAMN13939990, study PRJNA603662) | sponge metagenome | isolation source: marine sponge | host: Mycale hentscheli | place: New Zealand | collected 2006 | reverse complement strand
TATCTGTGGACGGGCGCTCTGATGGGGATTCTATCGGGCAGCGCTCAAGGGGCTCTCATGGGCGCTGCTCGCGGCGCGCAAAACGCAGCCCTGTACCAAGCTCACATTTTAGACGCTCACCGCGCGCTGAGAGCAGAGCTAGCCTCTTCTCCGCCAAAGAGGGAGGAAGTCTCGAAGGCTGGGCTGCTCCTAGATATCAACACAGGGCGAGTGTTCTTAGGATCGGATCGGCTCCAGAAAGCCGACTCGTACAAGGTCCCAGCAGGAGCAAGAGGTAACGCCCGAAAGGTGCTAGAGTGGAAGCGAAAGCACGGCTCCGAGGTCAAAGGAATGACCCCGGTAGGATGGGCTCGCGCCCGCCAGCTAGCGTCCCAGGCGACAATCGGGATGGACACCGTAAAGCGAATGTCGGCGTTCAACCGGCATCGGAAAAACTCTGCCATCGCCCCCGAGCACAAAGACACGCCGTGGAAGGATGCAGGCTACGTCGCTTGGCTCGGTTGGGGCGGCACGACTGGTGTTGACTGGGCACGCCGCATCACTGGCGCACTAAATAAGGCGACAATCCCTGAATTGTCGCTCGCTAAAGGTGGCCCCTTCATCGGCCCCAAAGGCGGAAAGTGGGCGGACGCCAAACACACGATCCACTGGGATGAAGACAAACACGGTAAGCGCGCCAAAGCGGCTAAGGAAAAGACTAAGCCAGCCAACAAAGCGCCGGGATCGCAACTACCGCCAGCCGTACTTGCGAAGCTGAGGGCGCTAGAGTGCAGCAAGCTCCCAGACGCAAAGATCCCGCTATCGGAGATCGCAGTGGGTGATATGGACGGCCCAAAGCAGCATACTCATGCGTTGATCAAGTTCCGAGACGGTAAGGGTAAAATCCAGTCGGGGTACTCAGCGGAGTTCCATCGGCGCAACGAAGCGGCTAAATGGGCGATTGTGGAACAACACGCGAGGAACTTGAAAAAGTACCAGCGAAAAACCGTAACTGCGCTGGCTAAGTCAGAGCCCGGTTCGATCCAGCACCAAGCGGCTCTGGTGGTGTCGGTGATTGCCAAGACTGGACTACGCCCAGGAAGCGAGAAATCTCTAAAAGACCACGGGCGCTATGGGGTGACCACCATCATGGCGGACCAAGTTAAGATCCGAGGGAGTAAAGTAGAGATCGAATATGTAGGTAAGTCAGGCAAGAAGAACACGGCGACAATCAACAGCAAGGCGGTTGCGGAAGCCTTCCAGCACTACATTGACCAATCCAACGGAGGAAGGCTGTTCTCTCCGGCATCTCTCCGCGCAGCAGCCAAAGAAGCCAAGTCGGAGTACGGCCTAAAGCTCAAAGACTTTCGGACGCTGGTAGGTACTGAGCGCGCTGAGAAAGCGCTGAAGAGCCGCACTGAACCCCCGCCGCCACTGACGGGCAACGCTAATAAGGATCGAAAGCTGATCCAGCGAGCGCTAAAAGAGGCGTCTGCGATTGTCGCCCAACATTTGAACAACACGCCAGCGGTAGCGAGATCCTCCTACATTCACCCAGGGATATTTGATAAATGGGCACTGGGTACAGTCCGAGCAAATCCAGACTTGTGGGAACGGAGTAAATAGGTGACAATTAACGACGATAAAGACACCCGCTGGGACGACGAAGATTTCGACGACTTTGGCGAGGTAGACGTAGAGTGGTATCCGGTTCCTCCCGGCCTACAGGAAGGCTGGGATAAAGACGAAGGCGAAAATGAGTAAGTTACTTGATCTCGTGAAAGGTACGCCGAGCTACGTGCTGACCGGAAAGGCGCTGGGCGGCAATACGGAACTGGCGAAGTCCAAGTACACGCGCCGCGAGGCGAAGTCAGGCGGCGGGTATCGCTATTTCTACGACGACCACGGCAAATCGGGTAAGAATTACAGCGTCCATAAAGAAGGCTCCAAATGGCGCTCGACTTACCACGAAGGCGACACGGATCACGCCGTTGGACGCAATGGCTCTCACGACAAGCACCCTGCGACCGGATCAGTGATCGGGTCCGAGCACAAGTCTAAAGCGGCAGCGGAGAGCGCGATCTCCCTACACTCAGAGCGCCAGCACCACGCCAGCGATCACGGTGCGCTAAGCAACTCGAACGCAATCAGCCACATTCGGAACCAGATGGCGCGTATGCCCAAGTCCCAGCTTGGAGCTAGGACCGCCGCCGGTAACCAGATGCTTCGAGCAATTGAAGCTGGGAAGTCCCAGGCGGAGACTCTGGCCGCGTCGGGGCTAGACGCCGAAGCAGCAAAACAGGTTTACGACGGCCTCAAGGCCGTTGCGTCGAAGTTCGTGGCTCCCAAGGCAGAGAAGAAGCCCATCCCGACCCCTTCGGGCTCGACGAGTGCGAAGGCGCATGTGAACGCGAAGTACCTCGACAGTTTGGCACCCGCGAAGAAAGCCAAGATTCTGAACCATGTAGCTGACCACTACGGCGTTTCCGTCGCTGTAATCGAAGATGAAGTGAACGACGAAGATGCAGAAAATCTCTTTGAGTACACTGCAACCGACCCTGCTATGTCGATGGAAATATACAACGACTTCAAGCGGCAAGGACTGATGAAGGCGATGGGCGACAATCCTGATCTAATGAAATCAGGTGGCCCATTCATCGGTCCCAAAGGCGGGAAGTGGGCAGACGCCAAACACACAATCGCGTGGAAGGAGGGGAAGCCTCCGAGCAAGCAGCGCAAGCACGCCCACGCGGGGACGACCAAGGGATGGCACAACGACCACAAGAACACGACGGCGGACGAGCACAGCGCCTTAGCCAGACGACACCACAATCTATCTCTCGAAGCTAGTTCCGCCAGGAACGAACTCTCAGTTCGACCGGGATCGAACACTCACTTTGAGCACGGCTACGACAGCGACCACCACCGCGCAATGGCCGATGCTCACGCAACGATGGCGAGAGCTAAGGACTCTTATGGTGGTCCTCAAAAGTACGAGATCAGCAGAGTGAATTCTTACTTGAGCGACGCACGCGCCCACCAGAGAAATCACGAGGACGCCCAAGTCGGAGGAGCCCGACTCCAGCCCCCGAAGGATGGGATGGGGAATGCCGCCACGATGGGCAAGACCGGGAGTGGTAACCCGCTTGAGTTCTTGTCGGACGCTAACTTTCGGGACCACACACACGGCTGGACCGCCTCAGACCACTCAGACGCTGCGCGTGAGCACTCAGCGCGAATGGATCACCAATACGCGCTGTCCGACGACGCGCAGGCGAAAGGTGATTTCGAGGAGGGCGCGCGCCGCAACTCGGCTGGTCGCTACCATAAAGAAATGGCCGAGGCGCATGAGATCAAGTCTCGGAACCCTCGCAAGCTGGTGGCTCCGAAAGCCAAGCGGAAAGACGCGAAGCTCGCACACTCGCTGTCAGCCCCAGGCGGCAGTATGGCCGACAAGTCATCGGTCCCGGCTGGGCACCACCAGATTTCTGAATCCGACGGACCCAGAACAGTGAAGACGTCGCACAAGTCGGGGCTCTATCACGTTCATTCGCTGGGTGGCTCACACGGCGTAACCCACGCCCCGTCAGGACTGTCCGCTGGACACCACAAGACCAAGGCCAAAGCAGTCGCCGCCGCCAAGCACATGCACGCAGTTGCAGGCGACGCAGGTAGCGACGCTAAATTCGGTAAGAATCCGAGTAAAGCCGCGCTCACTCGGATTAAGAACGCGCACAGAACACTCCCATAACTAGGTACGAAAATGAGCGACAATCTAAGAAAATCATCTGGCCCGTTTATCGGTCCACGAGGAGGAAAGTGGGCAAACTCCCAGCACACGATTCCCTACGTCGAACAGAAGCACGCAGGCAAACCGGCTCCAAAGCATCGTGAGCACGATGAGCATGGCGCGAATGAAATCCACTTGGTGGCTGACAACACCTACGAGCATCATGGTCAAAAGGAATCTATCCACGCCAATTTAGCCAAGAAGATTGCAGCGGGGACATACGACCACGCTCAAGCCGGAAAGCTGTTTGAGCACCTAGCGAACAGCGTGTCCAAGAAGTACCAGAAGGACCACGGGTCCGGTGGCGGCGCACACGCATTCGACGTCCCCACGCGCCAAGCGGCTGGTCGCGCAATGGCAGACCAGTTCCACGACGAAGTGAAAGACGGCTATCACGACCACCATGTAGAAAGCGGAGTCCACGCCAAGCGCGCTAAGGCTGGAGGCGGTATTGCTGCGATGGCGAGCGCCCACGGCTCTAAGCCGAAGGCGAGCGAGGCCAAGAAAGACGCAAAGCCAGCGTCCTACCCTGCGACCCCTTCGGGCGCACACGACTTTGCTACAGCGGTCGGCACCGAGCTTGCGACCCTAATCGGCGGGAAGCAAGACAGCCGCGTCGGAGGCCGAGTAAAGCACCCAGAGGGCTACGTCAGTTTGGTTTCTGGCGTTGGGCAGAACTCTGACGGTAAGAAGTTCGTGTGGGCGAAAGTGAAGACGCACGAGACTTCAGCTTACCGGGAAGGGCACGGCATGACTACTCATGGCGTTGACGTCCACGAAGCCACAGTACAGGGTACGGACGGATCGCCAAAGGACGCCGCCAAAAAGATCGCGAGCGCCCTATTCGAGCGGAGGAAGCAAGGATTAAGCGGAGGCGTTTCTTCAGCCGCCACCAAGAAGTCCGTCAGCGCAAACCTTGACTACGACGCGGATCTCCTGAAGTTCTACAGCTAGAGGCAACAATATGAGCGACAATAGAGATGACATTCTGGCGTTGATCAACCAGCAGGAACGCCCCGCTGGTGTTGAGATGGGATCGTGCCGCTGGGAAGATCGCGGCGCGTACCAAGCTCCGCAGACAATCCGAAAAGAAGGGCACGTCCGACTGGCGCAGCCCGCTGTAATCAACACGGGCTACGGTCCTACGATTGTCGCCCCCTCTGACCGACATGCAGACGGGCGCGTCAAAGAGATGCCAGGACTTCCGGCATTTGAGCGGGTTAAAATTACTTCTATCGACGGCGAAGAGTAAATGGGCATCGCAGACGACATGCGCTCCGCAGCAGAGGTGTTGAGTAAGGCAGCGGCGTCTGCGCTACGTGATGGCCTCGATCAAGTGGATCAATGGAGTGGTCAGCGTGAGGACGCGCGACGAGTTCGTGAGTTCGACGCCACGATCAACAAAGCAGCCGCGAAGTCGAAAGCTGCGGGACTTGACGGGAACCACGAGCCTTCCCGCGATCCAAAGGCTATCGCCTTCGATCCCTTCGATCTTGTGTCCCAAATGGGGTGGAGGGAGAAACCGAGCCCGCTGACGTACAAAGCCCTGGAGTCTATAGGAGCAACCGTACCGGTTGTAGCCGACGTGATTCGAGCGCGTACGACTCAGGTCCAGACGTGTTGCCAGCGACCGGAAGACCGCCACGCTCCCGGCCTCCGCGTGCGCCCGGTCGATAAGACGACCAAGATCACAAAGAAGATCAGGGAACGCTGTCACGAACTAGAGCAGACTATTCTGGACTGCGGATTCCGAAACGACCGGCAGTCTGACGAGGTGACCCACCTCTACTCATTCGCCGGAATGTTCATCGCGGACAGCCTGACTTTCGACCAGGGCTGTTTCGAGGTTGTTCCTGACCGGGCAGGGCGACCCAGCTTCTTTACGATCGTAGACCCCACGACTGTCCGGCTCATGGACGTGTTCGAGCGCAAGCCTGACGAGCCGTTCGCGATCCAGATGATTGACGACTCGATTGTCGCTGACTTTACGCCGAGCGAGTTAGCTTTCTGCATCCGCAACCCTAGAAGCGGGATCAACTCGTACGGCTATGGTAGGTCCGAGCTAGAGACTTTGGTCCGAGAGATCACGGGATTCCTATGGGGCATCGACTACAACCGTAGATTCTTCAGCAACGGCTCTAGCACCAAGGGAATTCTTAATTTCAAGGGCACGATTCCAGACAAGCACCTGCAAGCGTTTAGGCGACAATGGTACTCGATGGTTCAGGGCGTCGAGAACGCGTGGCGGACTCCAATCACGAACGCTGACGAGATCCAATGGATCAACATGCAGTTGTCCAACAAGGACATGGAGTTTTCGAGTTGGATTGATTTCTTGATCAAGATTGTTTGCGCGCGCTATCAGATCGCTCCCGAAGAAGTAAATTTCTCCTACGGTAACAGCGGGCAATCTCAAGCGATGGGAACCGCGCCAATCGAAGAGAAGTTGAAGGCGTCCAAGGATTTGGGGCTGCGCCCGCTCGTGTACTGGTTCTTCCAGCAACTCAATCGGCACTGGATTCAGAAAATCGATCCCGCCTATGAGGTTGTGCCGGGTGGCCTAGGCAACAAGGGTGTCGGGGCGGAAACCGAACTTCTCGGCAAGCAGACTAAAATTTACCTGACGGTGAACGAGGCTCGCGAAGCCGTAGGACTCGAACAACTTGACGACGGCATGGGCGACGTAATCCTAGACCCGACGTGGCTCCAGTTTTATCAGCAGGCGAAAGCCGATATGGAAGACGCCGAAGGCGGCGATGACGAGTTCGGAGAGGAAGCTGATCTTTCTGGCGGATTCGACATGGGCGACGACGGCGACAATTCAGACTTTGGACCCGTAGATGCCGAGACGGGTGAAAGCCTCGACATTCCCGAAGAAGAATTTGAAGCGCCCGAAGACACCGCTGAGAAAGGCGACAATTCGACGCTGGATCTTGCCAAATCTACGGATCGCGTAGTACATTTAGCACGCACAACTGAAGCCGGAACCGTCCGGTATGAAATTGATATTTAACTAAGAGGTCCAAAATGGGTACACCATCGCTCCTAGCCGCTCAGTCCCGTCAGGTTATCGAGGCTGTAAACCAGTCGTCGTCCGCATTCTACCGAAGAATTGAGGGCGGATTTGTCGCTGACAACGGTTCCGCTACCGCTGGCTGGGTAGTCACACTCAGCATTGATCTGACTGCATCCATTGCCTACGCCCCATCGGGCGCGGTAAGCACCGCAGCCGGAACCGCCGTGGGACTTACCAACACGTTTGACGCAGACGGCGGCGCTGCTTCGGCTTACGGTGCCGTCGTTGCTGACATTTCGACAGGGACAGCCTCGTTGGATGCCTACTGGACCGCCGCCGACGCCTCGTCTGCGCTAACCAACGCCGAAATTTCCGCCGCTGTTGGTCACGACAACTGGGTACGACTGTGCGACGTCTTCACGGACGTTACAGGCGCGAGCGCCGCAACCTATACGATCGATTACAACAATCGGTCGGGCGCTCCTGCGGCTGAGTTCGACGGCGGCCTTGCTCTTACCGAAGAAGACTACAACGGCTAGTTGGTTAGCTTCTTGAGGAGGCTCTCCGATGAAGATCGCGGTAGAAGCTAGCGAGCCCTTGAGCGCGCAACCAGCTAGGCTGGTTGACGCGCTCGTGGCTATTGCGCGCTCGGAAAATGCCGATACGAGGGAGTTCTTAGATCAGATCGCAAAGGCAGCGGGTGGAACCACAGCGCACGCCCACGCGAGCGAAGAATCTAATTTTGCGGTGTTTGACGAGGTGGCGACCCAAGCGGTTGCAACCTATCAAACAGCGATGACTATGGCGCTCGCAGAAATTCAGGCGCTAATACAAGACAGGCTCTCTTCGATTGATAAAGAGAGCCTCCGCCAGACAGGGATAGGCTAGTGGAGACGTTACTCATACCGCAGTTTGTACTCGTGATACTGCTTGCCATCATAGCGTTCTTCCTCCGCCAGTCACTGGCCGATATCCGAGCGCAGTCACTTCAAATCGAGGCGCTGACTCACCGGATTCTAGTGCTAGAGGAGAGGGAGCGCGGGCTCAACGCCCAGGTCAGCGAGATCAAGGACAAGATTGATTCTCTGGCTACTGACATGCAGTTCGTGAGAGAGCAAATTGTCGCCCTCGTTGGGAAGTATAAAACTTAATGAGGGCGCTGTTTACAGCAGATTTGATGAGGGACGCCGCCGCGATCTTAGAAAAGTATCACAGGGCGGTAGCTGTCACGCTGTATGGCAGAGACGCGCTATCCGAAGAGGACTGGCAGCAGGCGGTACAGTTGGGCCTCATAGATCCCGACGCCGACGACGAAATTCTAGCCCAGCAGGTGTACAGTTTCGGGGTACTACTCGCTCATCTTGACCAATCGGAGCGACAATCCAGATATGGAACAACAGGCGAGGAGTGGCTGGCAGAGCTAGACCGCAACCCGATACCGATGACCACTGCCGAGCAGAGCGCTGCAAAGTACGCAAGACAGCGCGCTGCCCAGTTTGTAACGGGACTCGGAGATCGCGCCGCCAGTGCCGTGAGTTCCGCCATCCTAGCGGAAGACGCGGTATTGTCGTCTGACTTGAGATCCGCCATGCGCGATGCGGTAGCCGCTAAATTTGGAGACTCCGACGCCCAAGATAGACTGACCGAGAGGGGGACAACGGCGGGCCTACCTGACGACTTCTATGACGGAGCGTTCCGCGCGACGACGAAGCGACTCCGGTCTGATCTTGGGCACCTCACTCAAATGTGGTCACGCGACCTTGAGCGAATCGCCCGAACCGAAACCACTGAAATGTGGAACCAAGGGCAAACAGACGAATGGGATCGGATAGCGCAGGAAGAAGCGGAAGAAACGGAGACTCCACCGAAGCCGGTTTACGTTTACCGAGTCCCTACCCCCACGGCGTGTTCCTCTTGCGTCAAGCTGTATACTGTCGGGGGCAACATTCGGATCTTTGAATTGTCGTCTCTCGAATCGAACGGCAACAACTTCAAGACCCGCCGAGCAGACTGGAAACCAATCATTGGGGCGACACACCCCTATTGTGTCTGCGATATCCAGCGCCTCCCCAAATATGTTATGCTGCCTAAAGATTGGTCGGACGGTCAGCCCGCCCCCTCTGTCATAGGCAGCGATGGACTCTTAGTGTTAGCGGAGTAAGCGCGTGGTGGACGACAATTTAACAAAAGCCCGCCATCCCGAGGCACCGCCAGGATTCACTAGGATTCCGAAGACTAAGCATAATGGCTACCGTAAGCGGAAAGGCGACCACTGGGTTCGCTGGTACCCTAACCAGCATAAGGGAGAGACTCACTTAGACTGGGAGCCGGATCTATCGGCAGGGACCGGTATCGGGGCGATCAAGGCTGGACAGTTTGTTTCTCAGCGTGGACTGCCTGGATCGTTGTACGCGTGGACTCCCGACGCCGGAAAAGCCTCCCCCGGCAAGACGTGGGTGACTCCGATCGATCCTGTTTCCGGTCAAGCCCACGGCGAGCCCAAGCTCGTTGAAGCCTCCCAGCTTCAACCTATGCGGTCCTTTGACCCTGAATCCCGCCGCAAACGTCGGAAGAAGAAAAAGAAAGAGACTCGCAATTTTACGCCAAAGACAAGCTCTCAGCCCCCGCGACCCCGCTCACTCCCCCCTGCGCCGCGCCGCCGCCCTAGCACAAAGGGAGAGAAGGCGCTCGCCGCCGAGAGCCGTAAGCTAAAATCCAGAATTGCGGAAGCAGAGGAGGCTCTTAAAACAGCGAAAGCCCCCTCTAAGATCGCAGCACTTCGAGTTGCAATCCGAGATGCACACGACCAACTGGCAACTCTAGGCGAATCCAGAGCCGCAGCCCCGTCTGCGAACACAGTCAAATGGGACAAGAGTAACGCCAAAGAGGGCACGATGCTCCACCGGATCGAGAACGGGTATTACCCTCTCGGTACGTTCCAGCGAAATAGCGACCCCGAAGGACGGCAGCGAATCACCCACGGCATGGTGCTTCCTCCGAAAGACGTCGCGCCGTTGTTTGAGGAGTTCAAAGGCAACCTGCTGAACGCAGCTTCTCGTGTTTCTTCTAAGTTTAGGATCTCGACCAAACCGGGCAAGGAAGACGTAATCAGCGGGGCAAAGCTGGGCCTCATGTTGGCTATTCGGACATACAAAGGAGGCGGATCGTTCCTCTGGCACATTGACCAGATGATGAACACCTACGCGCAAAACGCAGCCCGTCAGGTGGTAAGTGGGGGCGCCGCGTCTATCCCCGCAGCCCAGCTTGCGATGATCCACGGTCTAATCGCTGCCACCGCCCGCGCCGCCGCCAAGGCAGGAGGCCCTGAGCCGACTACAGAGCAAATCGCCCGCGAGTGGGATCTCAGAAAGGGCCAGACGTTTTCAGGCGCTAAACCCAAGTCCTTGGGGGTCTACACAACCGCGAAGGGTAAGGCTGTCGATCAATCGAAACAGCAGGTTCCTCTCGACCGATGGCAGATAATGTCGCCTACAGGAGAGCCCTCCGGTAAATTGAGCTACCCAGGTAAGCGACAATTGATCGAAGAGCTAACTCCATTTTTAGCTGGCGATAGAGTCAAGGACTCTGCTTGGATCAACGAAAACCAAAGGGCTTTGATTCCTCTCCGCGCAGATCCCACCTTGCCTCTCGGAGCACAGAATCACCTAAGAGCCCAGATCGACGAGGTTCTCGACGAATTGTCGCCTAGAGATAGCGAGGTCGTCAAAGTGCTGTTTGGGCTTGACTCGGACGAACCCGGTGCAGGTCACGGCGCAGAGTTTTCGCTGAGTCGATCAGCGTTGTCAGATCGATTTGAACTTGCCAGACCAGATGCAAGTAAGCCAACAAAGACCAAAAAAGCGAACGCTGCGATAAAAGCGGCACTTGACGCGTTTAAGCGCGAGGCGTCGAGTCAAGGAAAGGGGAGGATGGCGACAGAGGCTTCGACACGCTGGAACCGAGTCGGCACTGAGCCAGCCTCTACCCAGACAGCCCCCACCTATCGAGAGTTGGCGGATAAATATGGTGGCGACAATCGGGTAGATATCTACCAGACAGCAGTACGCGCGGGTCACGGCAGTGCAGTCGCTAAAAAGCTCCTAGACTGGAAAGCTGGAAACCTACCGGTAGGCCAGAGGGATGAGTTGCTCAGAGAGCACCAGAAGCGCCGAGATGCCGAGCGCATCGCCATGTTCCACCGCCAGAAAACGCTTCCAGCGCCAGAGGGCTTCATGCGCCCCGAATCCGCTAGGAGTCAAAGCGCGGAACACGTATATACGTCTGACGTGATGAACGGCGCGCTACAAGCGCTGGCTAACGGATCAAAGCTCCCGCGAAAGCAGGGAGCGCCCACGGGTGCCAAGCCGTGGGACGACGCAAAGTTTCAAACATACCTTGCCCGAGCCGAAGAGAATTTGGCTCGCCTAAAAGCGATGAGAGGCGACAATGAGTGATAACAAATTCAATCTCTGGCGTAGGTACAACAGCCGCCCTTTCCGCCGTTTCGCATTCGTCGTGGACTTCGACGCGTCCAGCCCTGACGGCTATAAGATTCTGGACCATGACCCAGCGGTCGCAGACGCATCGTACTTGGCCCAGTTTGCGGACCACATGGGCGAAGTCCAGCACAACGTGACGTCTGGAGGATTTAACGGTGACGCCTACTACACATGCGCCAACGATTACGAGCCAGGGACCATAGAGCACTATCACTCAGCGGTACGGACAGCGCCAAACACTGCGGTGATGGCCGAAGGGAGAGCATAGCATGATCATTCTAGGCATTCCGGTAGGCGACAATTCTGAGAGCGACGAACTAACCAAATCGTTTTCAGCCGGCCCCCGCGCCTCGCACAAATACTGGCGTCGAGTCCGAATTTTTAGCCAAGGAAAACTTGGCTGGCGATACTACTACAACACGCCAGAGGATCGTCAGCGCTACCTAGACGACCGAAAGAAGAAGAAGAAGCAAAAGCAAAAGCGGCAGTCCTTACCCGCCGAGGTCCGAGAAGTTCTCGACGCAGAAGAGGATAGCACCGTTCTACACGTCGATAAGGCAGGATGGGCAGACCACTTTCCCGAGTTTGCGCTTGAGCGGGTACCTATCCGCGATCTTACCGTTGACTCCATATTCAAGGAGGCAGGGCTCACGGCTCCTGCCTTCTCGATGGACGGCCCAGCTACGGCCTTTGCGAATGAGATGGCAGAACAGGATGAGCCTGACGATCTATGGGGCAAGCAGATTCATCCTCTTAGGCTGATCGAGGCGGCGGTCAAGATGATGCCGCAGGAGATTCGCACCGTGTTCCCCGACGCTTTAAAAAACGTCCAAATGTTTGGGGAGCATCGCACAGCGGTGTCTGAGGAAAGCAACAACTAAGGACTAAGAAAAGCCGCCGCTTCGGCTTTCTCCCGCGAGGGAAGGATTGTTATCCCGCTAGATACTTGCCACATTTCAGTTCCGGCCCCAAAACCAGAAGACACCTCAATAAAAGGCGGAAACTACCCCATTGCGGTCTTTATTCATGAGTGGGCGCACTGTATCGAGCGACAGATGAAGTCTCGGTCTGACGCCTCTCTGAATAGGCTCGGTATGCCTAACTGGAAGGACTGGGTGTCAGACAAGAAAGTCCAGGGAGAGGCTACGATCACAGACTATGCAAAGACAAACGAAGCCGAGCGGTTTTGCGAGTCTTTCGCGGCGGCGATCCTAGATCCAGTCTCACTAGCGGAGCAGTGCCCAGCCACTTATGCCTTCATGCGCCGCATGATGCCGTCTGCGCTGCCACCGCGCGATGAGCTTTTGGCAATGGACTTCCCCGCCGACAGCGTGTCGGCTTTCGTAAATCCGTGGTCGAAGAAGTCACCCAAGCCGCTCACCATCGCCCAGGAAATTGTCGCCAACATTCCTGAGCCTACACGCGCTCCTGACATCTATAAAGTTGAGCCCGCCGACCCCGACAAGACTGGCAAACAGGGCAACGCTGACCGGTTCTACGAAACGAACCACCGTGGTCGCACGATCTTCTTTCGCTATGGCATGGAGAAAGAGGAGGACCAAACAGACGGTAAGTCAAACGCTGACTGGGAACCCCCGACCGCGACGCTACAACCCGGTCAGAAAACTCCAAAGGTGACTCAACTCAAGGAAGTGTATGACGAGCGGGGCAACCCGATCGACCCGGCATACGCGTACCTTCATTTGATCCAAGACGAGATCAAAGACGACACTGTTATTGGCGTCGTAGGCAAGACAAAGGTCACGATGGAGTATATCCGAGCTAACGGCGGATTGTCGTCGGATGATCCAGCAATCAAAAAGCTGTTTAACAAATCCGACGGTGGTCGAACGACGCGAATTTTCTTGCGTTCAATTTCTAAGACCATAATCCACACCAAGATGGCGGAATTGGCTGATCTTAACAGCCGCCTATCAGGAGCCACTGGAGCAGCCCGAACTAAGATCGAAGCCGAGATCGCCAAGCTAGAGAAAGAGTCGGCGGAACTGGATTCGCTCAATGCAAAGCGCAAAAAGGGGCTGAACTACATGCCTCTGCCGCTCACGATCGTTCCGCACGAAGTGACGGCAAATCACTTCCGCCAGAAGTCGGGCTGCTTTAATTTCGACAACTGGAGGGTCGAGGGATCAGAGTTAATTGACCGGCTTCAATCAACCAAAGCCGGATCGGTGGAAGAGTTAGCGATTCTTGAAGAATTCGCTGACAAGTACCCCGGTACCCTCTCCGTAAAAAATCGAAGGTACCCCAAGGGCACAAAGATTACAGATCCAAAGACCGGTAAGCAGATTAATGTAGGTGGGCGACTCCGCAAGGGAACCCCCTACGTCGAGATTGATCCGACAACAGGGCGCCGAGTACCGGCGACAATTAAGCGTACGTTCGTCCTCGACAACCCAGACGGCTCAAAAACCAAAGTAGAGACGTTCCGAGGATCGGACGGGCGCTATCGAATCCGAAACCAAATGTGGGCGAAGCTCCTCACGCCAAATGGGGAGGAGGTAAACAGCGCAGAGCACCTTGAGCAGCTTGCTAAGGTCGCTGCTCGAAATCGACACCGGACGTGGCTCTCGGTCAAGACTGACCGCCGCAGAATCCGAACTGCATCGGGCGCAATCAAGGTCGAGAAGAGCGGAGAAGTCGATCGGCATCTGCACGTCGAAGTCGAGTTCGACGGCTCCGGCCCCCCACGGCTACTGGGGAACCGTTGGAAAAAGAAGCTAGGAACCGACGTTCCGCGTATCGACATGCTTTTGGAGAAAGATCCTCTAGGGGAAAAAGTTAGCTGGGCGAAGGACCGGAACATCATCCCAGCAGCGCAGATCAATTTGAGCAAAGCCGAGGAACGGACAGGACCCCCCAATCAGGTAGGCGACCGCGTAGTCTTGACTACAGAGACGCTAGACTGGAAGGGCTCCACAGATCGAGGAGGGCGCGAGGTAGTTGCTAGACTGATTAAGTACATTCCCGGTTCCGAAATTGGTGAGATCCCCAATCCTCCCGGCTGGGAACGGATGCCCGAAGGCGAGCCTAACCTTGAGCGCGAAGACCCCGCAGGTCTGCCGGGTAAATTGTCGCCCAAGATGAAACGGTTTATTTCCGACGGGCTACTGCCAGAGTGGTACACCCACACGCCAAAACAGCGCGAATGGTACAACGCTCATTTCCTCCCCGCGTATGCAGAATGGGACAAAACAAAAGACGCCAAGATTCAGGAAAAACTTGATCCCGTCTATGTGTTTTCAGGCGAGACAGGCATGGGAGGCGGAAGCAATACGTTCCGCCGCGTAGGCGACGAAGCCGCAATGGCTTCGACCAAGTTCGTGAGCGAAGCGCCCGCGCCAGAGGCCCTAGCGGGCGATCCCCTCGTCTACTTGCACAAGTACATAGACCCAAGGACAGGCGCGACCCTTTCGACAGAGCCTAGAATTCTGTTGCCCACGGACGGATCGATCCCACCCGAGCAGCTAGCTAACGTCCCCGGTGTACGATTACACAAGGTCAAGATCGAAAAGGAAGATGGTACGGTCGTAGAAGAGGTTGATCGGATCACGCTGACTCTGGAGGCATTTTCTGAAGCTCGGAAGAAGCTGACTACGCTGTCCTTGACTGGCGACATTACGACGCTGCTAGAGCAGCGCGTCGAAATGCTCAAAGCGGCAGAGAAGCAGAGGGAGCAAGAGGCCCACCAGCTATCAATGGACCAGATTGATCCGGCGTACGTGAACGACAATTGGGGTGCAGGCCTAAACAAGACGTTGCCAAATGGGGCAGAGTTCACGCTCGCTGACCACCAGCAGCGTGGACTTCAAAAAATGTTCGACAACGATTTACGCTGCTTACTCGCGCATTTCATGGGGACCGGTAAAACGGTGTCGGCAATCGCCGCGTGCAAGATGGCAATGGCCCGCCCCATGAGGCAGGGGCTCCAGCCAGGAGAAAAAGTCCCAGACGATCTGGTAGGTGACGCCCGTGAACAGTGGCTAGCGGACCACCCGTTTATGCCGGGTACTCTGGACCCGAGGAACCCCAAACGCTGTCTTATTGTCGCCCCGCTCAACACGGTAGAGCAGTGGCGGCAAGCGGGTAGTGACTTCGACGACGGCGCTCTTGTCGTGGGAGCAGGCGACAATGACATTCCGATCGACGAATTTGTCGCCCAGATCAAGTCAGGGGCGATCTCGCCAGACATGGTAGTGGTCGGGCCTCAGTATTTCACGCAACACGCCGCCAAATTAAAGGCGTGCGGCTTTGATGGGCTCGTAATCGACGAGGTTCACCAAGGAATCAAAAACGAGTCCGCCGAGAGAAATAAAGTCGTCAAAGATTGGAACTCGGCCATGAAAATGATGCTGCTCTTGACGGGCACGCCGATGACGACCTCCCCCGCAGATATCGTAGAATATGTGCGTATTCTGTCCAACGGTAAGCAGTGGGCCGGAATGACTAAAGCGGCGTTCACCGAAGAGTATTTAGAGAAGACTCCGCTTCCGGTAGAGATGGGAGTCCAAGGTGTTGGTGCGCCCAAGCTACGCGTGAAGCCTGAAAAGCGAGCGGAACTAGCCGCAATTATCGCGCAGTGGATGGACATTGCGCTTCAGAAGCACGTCAAGGGTAAGGTGCTTCCTGCGGTTAGGATCGCAGACCAGCACACGTCCGAAATGAGTGGTGCCCAACTCGATGCGTACAATTTCTACATGGGCGAGATCGCAGCGCTAGGCGCTGCGGGTGGCTTGTCCGACGAGGAAGTGGCGAAGCTAGGCGCTGATGCCAAGAAGCAGTCGCTAGCAGCTAAAGGGGTGATGAACTGCGTAGGCTACTCGCCGTCTAGCGAGGATCCCTACGTGGTGGTGCAGGAGGAGTCGCTCGACAGTAAGGGTAAGATCAAGCTGACAAAAAAGGTGTTTACGACGCCAAACCCCGAGTATCTGTTCTCGAAGAAAATGAGAGGCGCTAACGCGGGTAAGTGGCAAAGCGTAGAGGAACTAGGCGAGCAAGCAGCTAGTATCCTGACTGCAATGAGCCTTGACGTTTTGGGACTGCCCTACGCGGAGCTAGCCGGAAAGCCGATAGGCTACGGCTATCCGGTTCCCGGTCTAGGCGATCCGCTTAGGACCCCACCCACCAAAGCCCAGGTCAAAGCCGCCAAAAAGGCAATGGTAGATGCCGGTTGGGTCGGCGGCGCGAAGATTGAAAACCCTGACGCTGGCGAAGTCGGAATCCGATTTCGTGGGTCGTCGATAGGCTGGCGGGAGGCTACTGAAAATAGGATTGCCGCTGCCGAAAATAAGGGCGACAATTCACTGGCTGACTCTTTGCGGGCACAGCGAGATGCTCGCGGCGATAAGCTCAACGAAGCCCGAGACTTCCAGCGCGCCTACCGCCACGCTCTGCGCTATGGTGTAGGCGAAATTGAGGACACTAAAAACGCATCGCCTGACGCAATCCTCGCTGAACTCGCCCGCGAGTACGAAATCAGTTTTGAGGACGCGCAATCGCTTCTGCACATTATGCCTAATCCTTCGGAAACTGAGTCTACGCTCACGACCAAGGCGACGGGAGGATACGGCAAGGTCACTGTCACCAAAGACGATACCTTTGTTTCCGATCGGAAAGGCTCTCTGCACCTCCTCTACAGTCCTGACGACTGGGACTACAAGGCCAAGCAGCCGAAGTCTAACAACACCCCGGTATCCGAGCTAGCTCCCAACGCAAGGGTACGACTGAGCCCGTCAGTGCTCAACAAACATATCCCGAAGCCCAAGGTCCCCACGGGGTTACCGAAAGAGGAGCGGGATCGGATCAAGGCCGAGCTAGAAGATTGGGCTCCACCACCGAACAGTCTAGTGTCCGCTCAAGATCGCGCTGAAAACGGCGACGTCGCTGTCCGCCGAACCGACACCAACGAAGTGTTCTACGTCCCAGAAAAGAGCGTGACCGGAATTGTCGCCTCTCTTATGGACCCCGGCCAACGAGAAAATCGGCTCAAGGCCGACATTTCGATGACCCACGGGAACGCAAAAGCCGAAGACGTAAGGCGCTACATCGAGCAATTCCATGACGGGTCAGGCGCTGGGCCTGACGGTGAGCGTCAAATGGTCTTGTTCGCGAACTCGATTCTGACCGGCTGTCGAACTTTGGAAGCCGTCGCAAGGCTCATGGGCTATCGCGACGTCAACGAAGTGTGCGAGGGCTCGCCCTTGCACGACCCCACAGACAGCACCACTAAGGGGGGTACCTCGCCCAACGGTAAGACCTTTGTCACCTACATTGGCTCGACGTACACAGGGGATCGCGAGCAAAACGTATTGATCTTCAAAAAGGTCAAAGACGCGCTCGGTCGGGATTCAAAAACATCGCTGTTCACGCACATGAACCTCGAACCCCGCCCCCCGCAGTCCGTAAAAGTCAACGGGGAGAGCGTGCCCGTCGATTGGATGACTTACCGGGGTGACGTCGGGAACGACCACCTACGCCCCGGCGTTGACGCGATCCAAATGTCCCAGTTCTCGCCCGAACAGCGAAAGACCGCGCAAGCGACGCTAGGGATCAAGCCCCCCGAGTCGTATGTCATGGTCGGGCAGGAGAAGCGGTATTTCTATGGCGCGGACGTTCCCGCTGCTATGAAGAAATCGCTGCTAGAAGCCCACTCGACGAAAGACAAAGATGGTAAGTGGGCGGATTCGTTTGCGACTAGCGCGGCGCTACTCAAAGCAATTAATCGGACTCCTGACCCGTCGAAGATCAAAGACCCCGCGCTCGCAGACAAGATGAGAGCGCGGATCGCGGCGCTGAAAGAGGCGTACAGTCGGCTTGCCGCAGACAACTCGACAATGGACCCCCCGCTAGACGGAAAGCAGATTTCGGCATTCGATAACTGCGAGATGATTATCTGCTCCGACGCCGCCCAAGTCGGCATGAATCTCGGCAATGCGTCTGAGATGGGCATGTACGACTCGCTGGGATCTCCAGCCGCAGAATGGCAGCGTATGACACGTTGCGCCCGCCTGCTCCCCGAAGCGGTTAAGAAGAAGCTGCTCGGAAAGCCCATAATGGAGCAGGTAAAGGTTCCGAAACGGGATAAGAGTGGCGCGGTAGTCATGAAAAACGGGAATCCGGTCATGGTCGCTAAGAGGGCGGTGGACCCCGAGACAGGGAAGATGGCGCCAGTCCTCGTCCAGAAGCGAAACGAGACTGGTCAATTCTTGTACGAGACAACGGGAGAGGGTCGCGGAATTGTTGATATTATCCGAGATCAAGAGCCTGCGCTGTTTGCCGTCGAGGATCGATCAATGACTCAGGCGTCAGTCGGAAACGTCACGCTCGGCGGATTCGTGGATGATCTAGGGGCCAAGCGATCCACGCCAGAGGTAGAGAAAAAGTTGAAGGCTATGGGGCCAGCCACCGACGCTCTGGATATGATCGCGCAACAGGCGGATCTCGTAGCTGACAACACGCGGAACTCTAAGTCTCGGAAAGCGTGGGAAGCAATCGCAGCCCAGGCTCGAACTGCTCGAAATCAAGGTGGTATGGCGGCGCGAGCCCAACTCTTGAGATTCAAGGATACGGTGTCGCCTACTACCGGCGAGCAGCTTCTGAACTTCCCGCTCACCTCGCTACCAGAATACAACCCAATGGAGGGGACGTATGCGAAGGTGGACACCAAGTCCGCTGAGAAGGCGATCCGTAAGGCGTTCAACTCGATGGACGACTCGCAGCGGCAGGCAATTCTGGACGCTGGATTTGAGAAGTCGGAGCCGCCGAACGTAGGATCTCCCGACTTTGCAGGGCTCTACTTGGCGATCAGAGCGCAAGAAGTCTTGACGTGGGTGGACACTATGCGCCCGGTGGTCACCGATCAGATGAAAGCCCAGGTAGGCGGCGCGACAGTCACTGACGAGGAAGTGATGAACCGGCTGATCGACATGATGAGCCCGACGGACCGCTCGATCCTGAAGGATAAAAAGTATCTGGTGAACGTGAGAAAGTTCAAGGCGTCTGGAGCCATTGGTCAGACGGTGCGTCACAAGTATGTTGACGACGAAGGAAACAGGGAAAACGCTAAGGTCGCCGCAGGTTTCGAGAATGAGTACCCGGTGAAGCCCGAAGTCAGAACGTCAGTCCTTGGACGCGCCCGCACCGTGTCGAATGAGCAAATTCTAACCGACGTGCAAAACGGCGTGGAGTACAAGGCAGACGTTGACTTCGACTTCGTTTCGTCGAAAGACTTCACCACGGCGAGTATGCTCAAGGCTACCCGACTGGTGTTCGATCTTAATTGTCGCCCATTTAATCCGATCGATTTGATCAAGAGTACCGATAATGGCTGAAATCTTTGTTAGCGGCGCGGGTAAAACTGGGAGCACGCCTCTTGGTGACCACGGACTCCTCCCCGTCGAACAAGTACTCTGTGCCTACCCTGGAACAGATCACGATGATCCGCTCCCCAGTATCGCAGGGTTCGACAACCTTGCAGAGACGCACACTAGAGATCAGATCGAGTATCTGTCGCGGTGGATCGCTCCGCAGACGACAATTTCGTATATCTTGCGACACCACACCGGTCCAGAACTACGCCGAGTCCTCGAAGGAATCGCCAATGCTTGTGTGACCAAGCGAGTGTTTATGTCCGATCGAGTCCGCGCCGTCGCCCAGTCGATGGGACTAGAGGCGGTCTAGTGTCCAGAATCGAATGTCCGCACTGCGCAAAATCCGTCGGCGGATTGTCGTCCGAAGGAGGCTATCGGATTAGGCTCGGTATCGTACTTATAGACTCCGAAACTGGCGATATTAGCGGTCCATGTCCCGCGTGCAAGGCGACAATCCGATTGTCGTCGGGCGGTAACTTAAACAAGTCGATCCTGCCGAAAAGCGTAGTCCCGGCCTTTCGAGTTTCTAAGGCTTGACGCTCTAAGTGCTCCGCTATACGATAGAGGGAGCCAGTGGACCGCCAAACGGCATAGGGTCGGCAACACACAAGGATCTCCTAGTGTCTACGTTCCGATTCCATATTCCAGTCACTGCTTGGGAGAAATCCTCAGACGACAATCCGATGAGGATTGGAGGCATCGTCTCGACAGGCACGCTTGACCGGCAGCAAGAACAAGTCGTGCAAGACGGCTTAAACTTCGACCCGTTCTTGAACCACGGATGGTTCAACGACAACCACGGGAACAAGACCTCTGACGTTTTAGGCTACCCGACCAAACAGTTCCGATCCCGAAAAGCAGCGCGTCTGCCTAACGGGCAAGCGTCGCCCCATGACGGCTGGTGGGCGGAAGGCTACTTGCTGAATACTGAAGAGGGCCGCAAGGTATATGCGCTAGCTCGCTCGCTAAACAAAGCGCCTACCGGGCGCGGGCTCGGCTTTTCGATCGAGGGTAAGGTTCAAAACCGAGACAAGAGCAACGCGGCGAAGATCACTTCGGCTGACGTACACCACGTCGCGATCACACACGTCCCGGTCAATACCGACACGTCCCTAGCGGTATTGGCAAAGGCTCTCATGGCTGGAAGCTCGATCGAGGCCCCACCCGTCGCCCCCGGCGAGGGGTTTCCTCTGCGCGAGGA
>JAAHTH010001430.1_pt1 | contig 20904 bp, 14 predicted proteins | sample 6116091 | NCBI WGS metagenome assembly JAAHTH01 (sample SAMN13939990, study PRJNA603662) | sponge metagenome | isolation source: marine sponge | host: Mycale hentscheli | place: New Zealand | collected 2006 | reverse complement strand
AACAAGCAGCATCTAAACCCGAAATTTCAGGTCGCTGTCAATGCGTAACTTCTAGCAGTTTATTACAGACATGAAGGATTGCGGACTTCAAGATTATCCTCTCACAGAAGCAACTGTTTTATCTAGATTTAAATCAATAGATAAAAATTTTGAATTTTTTACAAGCCCTTCGGAAGCTGAACACCATCTTGCGCTATTCAAAACGCTTGTGCTTGCTTGTCGCATGAGCATTGTTTTTTTTGAGAAAAACAATGCCGAGGGAGATAACATGGCTTACGCGTATGCTTATAAGCTGATGGCTTTATTTAAAGAAGGTTTATCTGGTGATCCAGCAAAAGCCTTTGATGAAATATCAACCCTTACTGCTGAACTATTAAAAACAGCCAGTGATAAAAATACGCCCTATCACAATCTTTTAATCACAGCACTGAACACACTGCCTATAGGGCGCAACATCCAAGATCAAAAAGGGTGGTTTAATTTAATGAGCCAAAAAGGAGTCGGGGCAAAAGTATTCCCTTATTTTTTAATGGCTCCACAAATAGAGGCTAAACTAAAAAAACGTGCCCCTGAAAATTTAAAAGAAGCTGAAGAAATCGCCATACATTGCCGTTTTCGTCGTTTAGCTGAAGCCCCCGAATTTGCAAAGCTCTGCTTGAAACATAAAGTCGATGAAGCAACGTTTGATGCTTGCCTCGATTACATGAAAACGCCACCAGGCTTTCCTAAAAAAGATACAGACTCATTACCCAAGGAGCCTATTAAAGGAAGAGGTGTCTTCAAAAAAACGTTAGATACTGAAGACAAAAACCTCAGTATGATGCTTGTTGAGGAGAAGACTGAGTCTCAAGCTGCTGATGGTACAAAAGAAATGAAACGTGAATTCTGCGTTGTACCTCTCGCGGCTACTGATAATCTTCATGCAGCTGAAAAAGACCTCGCTGAGGGCTACTATTGGGTTAAGCTACCCCCTAAGGATGAACGTGCATTAATTTTGGGGAAAATCACAGATTGCTGTCAATCTATCAATGGGCATTCCGAAACATGCGTAAAAGATGCCGTAGAACAAGAGGATAATGGTTTATATGTCCTCTTAAAGCAGAAAAAAGACGATCAAAAAAAACTATTCAATAAAGACGGCAGTATTAATTATGAAGATTTTCAAATTATCGGCCAATCGTATGCTTGGAAAACTAAAACAGGTAATCTTTGCTTAGACTCTGTTGAATGCTTACGCGATAGTGTCCCTAATGATGTACTCCATCAAATACTCAGCGACTTTGCAAAACAAGCAGTAGCAGAAGACCCTTCCATTCGTCGTGTGACATTAGGTGCTGGCGGGAAAACACCGCCAGACGTATTTGGTGAAAAAGTTCCTATTCCTGAAGCCATCAAAAAAGGCGCCTTTTATGGCGATGCACGCACGCAATATCTATTAGGCAAAGGCAGTGATTCACTCACGACAGAAGAAGAAGTCATACTAAATGATTTATTACAAGATTATCCGCCCGCTTTTCAGCAGAACATGGAATATTTATTTGATTATTTACCTGATAAATCAATCGCATTTGATGCGTTACGGGTTCTTTTAGAAACAAACACGGCATTACCTCATGCACTGCATCGAGAAGCATTGTTTCGATTTATTTCGTATAGCAATTTGGCGCCTACCTTAAGTGATTTAGAACCGATTGATTTTAATCATCTGGCCTCTCAATCACTAGCGAAACTACTCTGGCAAGATAAAACATCAGATGATGTTTTACTTGTTTTACCTCACATCCCAGAACATTATCGTCTCGAGGTGGTAAAAAGGAAAGATCTGCATGGTCACTCAATATTACACGCTATTGCAGATAAACCAGAATCATTACATCTTATGTTAATGCTATTACCTAAAGCAGAGCGCCTTGAAGCAATTCAAAAGAAAAATGATTCGAATCAATCGCTGTTACATTTTGTTCTAGATAAACCAGACGCTTTAAAAAGTCTTTTGTTGGCATTTCCCGAAACAGAGCGCCTCGAAATACTCGAAGAGAAAGGGCTACATAGAAGAAGCGCCTTAAGGATTGCTGAAGACAAACCAGACACACTGCTAGCTAGTTTAGATGTACTGCCCGAAAAAGATAGATTAGAAGTACTGCGTTTTAGAAGCAATTATGACAATCCCCTTAGACGTTCCATCCAGACAGATCTTAATTTTTTCACAGCACTTTTACTAAAACTGTCTGACGATGACGCCATAAATGCGTTCGAAAAACTCCGTTCTTATATCACCCATAAAAATATTAAAGCTTTTTTTAAGCAAATTCCTACCGAAAAACAACCCCAGCTTCTACAGGGAACGGGTAAAAGATCGAGTAATTTTTTTCATCATTTTATCTCAAACCCGGACATCTTGCAGTTTTTGCTAGATTTATTACCCACACCAGAGGCCTGCGTAACCGAACTAAGCAAACAAACTAGCGACGGTGATACGCCCCTACACCTGGCGGCAAGAAAAAGACAGATCGATTCGTTGTTATGCCTGTTAGCGTCGTTGCCCTTAGCGGCGCGCCTAAGCCAGTTAACAACAGTAAAAGACGTCATCGGCAGAAGCGTACTTGATGTCGCTTCTGATTCTCATGACACTGTATACGCTATTTTAAAATTACTCCCGCGACATGACCGTCTAAAAGCTTTAACAACAGACATTTCTCACGGTAATACACTGTTAACAAGCAAGCAACTATATGATGATTGTTCAAAAAATTTAGACGATTTTTTAGGCTTATTAGAAACAGATGATCTCGTGAAAGCCATCAATAGTAGAAATGATTTTAACCAGACGACCTTACATCGTCTACGCAATATAGACAGTTTACGCGTTGTTTTTAAACGACTACCTGAATCACATCACTTAGAAGTACTTCAACAAAAAAATTATCAAGGAGAAACACCTTTACACACAGCCATAGGAAGAGACTTCGAGTTATTCCAGTTTATGCTAAAACACATTCCTGAAAGCGAACGGCTTGCCGCACTCAAAGAAAAAGGTCGGCATGATCAACCAATGCTAGATCATCTCGGGCGCTTGCCGAGCGATATGTCTGTAGAGGCATTGAACCTGATTCTAATGCACTATCCTGAACATGAACGTCTCGCTGCTTTACAAGAAAAAGGTTGGCGAAATCAAACAATCATAAGCTTAAGGTTTATCCAACGTAATCCAAAAGCGCAAGATATGCTTTTAAGTCTATTACCTATACAAGATTACTCAATGGATTTATTTCAGGCTTTACCCAAACTCCCTTTGTCTAAAATAAAAAAAATAACCTGTCAAAAAATATCTCAAATGCAGGGGGTAGATGACGATTTGGAGGCAGCCCAAAAGCATATTCAAGCTTGTCAATCTCCCGAACAAATCAGTCTTGCTTTAGATAATTTAAAACACAAACAATATATCTTCGTGCGATGCGAAGAAGCATTTCGTCTCCTGAAAACATTAAAAGCAGATCGCTTGAATAAAACGTCTGAAATAACACCTGAAGCCGAAGAGAGCCTCAATCGATTTGCCGCGCTGCTAGGTGAAATACCTATCGATGATTGCCTCGCCTTCATCACAACAAAAAATGATACCGGCACTCCCCTCTTACATCATGCCATGCGATATTTAAATGTTTTGGAGATTATTTTAAGCCAACTACCCGTAGAGAACCTTCTCCCGGCAATAAAAGAAAAAGATAAAATGGGCCGAACCGTGCTGCACTTTTTTTTCATAACACAAGACAGTCAAATACGCCTTTTAAGGCAATTACCAGAACATCAACGCCTAGAAGCATTCAACTTAAAAAATAATGATGGTAAAACTGTTTTAGCGCATATCGCAAAAAATGCAAAATCTTCAGCAATGCTTTTAAATCTATTGCCCATCAGCGATTATTCACTCGATGTATTAGAAGCCTTTCCAGCACTGTCTGCGCCTGAAGTAAAAGCCATTGTTCTGAATAAACTATCCCAAATAGAAGCACCTGCTGCGATATTAGAGGAAGTCAAAAAAGACATCGAATCCAGTGAAACGCTGCCTGATATATGCGAGCATTTAAGTCATTTGCCTTGTGCGAGCACACCCAAAACACCAGCGACGCTATTCAAAGCAATCAAAGCTGAGATCGATAAACCAGAACATGACGGTGCCGCAGAAGAGGCTAGTCCAGCGCGTAAGCCTTAGCCAATGGGTCAATGATTGTATGTACGCGTGACACCCATTTTGGGCTGCAACGCACTTTAAATTCAAGATACGGCGCATCCTCAGAGCGGTCCAAGCGATATCCCACCTGACAAGGTATATCTGCCAATGCTGCTTCAAGTTTTTCTGACGTGCTCCCCTCCGGCACGCCAAATAGCTGCCATTTTAGACACACTTTATTGCTCGGCGTTAATTTTTGCTTTAAATACAGTAATGCATGCATATCAAACATAGGCAAGCATTCTTTCGGTGGACCTGGCAGTAAAATAAATAATTTTTCATCTTGCTCATAGGCACACCCCCAAGCTGTTCCATTTGGGTTTTCAAATAAAACCGCATTTTTAGGAAATAAGGCTTGTGTTTTTTGGCCTGAATTTAAAATTAAATCTGTCTTTAATTTTAAATTCACAGCTTTGATGCACTGTTCAATATGCGCGAGTACTTTAGGGTAGGATTCCAAAGCTATATTTAAATATTTTGCCAATGCAAAGCGTGTTCTATCATCAGACGTTGGACCTAAGCCACCGGTTATGATTAATACTTGATGCGATGTTGCCAAAAACGCAATGGCATCTAATAACTCTTGCTCTTTATCCCCACACACAAGATGCATTCCCATTGAAAATCCAGCTGAACTGAGTGCCTGTGCGAATGCTTGGCTCGTTGTATTTAACGTATCGCCATGTGTTAATTCATCACCCGTTGCAAGGATTGCAATTGTCATAAAATTACCTCACTCAACCAGTTAATTAATTGATCTCGCATCTTACTTGATGCTTGATCTAAACTCTGAATACAGGCAAAAGCTGTGTTTTTACTTGTATTTGCTTTTTTTAATTTCGCTTGTATTTTTTGCTCAGGATGATGCGATGGATTGATGCTGATCACATCTAGCTGATTATCAAATATTACTTTTTTTTCTCGTATCGCTTGATGATAAGCCAATGAAATGGGCCAAAACTGTTCGCGATGACGTAATGGATACTGTGCATTATTTAATAATATATCTGGCTGCTGCTCAAAAAAATCTACAAACGTTTGCTTTAATAATGGGAAAGGCGCATGCGGCAAATGCCAAAATTTTTGATTATATCCTGCCAAACGTGCACTATTTTCTTGAAACGCGCGATGTCCTTGCTTTGAACTAGTTAACCCCAGCCAACGCTTACATTTGTTTTTAATTTGGTGATGCGTTTGTGTTTTCCAGTGACCGCGTAATACGGGCTTTCCTGCCTGAAAAAAAGCATCTGGTTCTAAGTGCCGCAACAAAAAGCAGTCATCATTTAAATAAATAAATTGTTCCGATAATCCTGGAATACGCCATAGCATTGATTCTATGCTTAGGCTATTAAATACGGGTAAATAATCAAGATGATCACGAAAAATCTCTTGGTGATCAATCACCTGAAAACGTGCTGCATGGGGTGTATTATCAAATTGTTTTAAAACAGCGGGTGTTTGCCCATCTGTAACAATAAAAATCTTTCGAAGCCAAGGGGCAAAGGTCAATAATGACTGTAAACAAAAATCAATTTCATGACTCGAGGCAAAACGCGTTGACAGAACCGCTTCTTCATCAATATCGGCTAGATTTGCTTTAATCGATTCAAAATAACTGAAACGCTTTTTTAAATGCGCTTTATCAGCTCCATCAACCCAGGTTACCACCGCATCAATCACAATAAAAACATCCTCTCGTGAATACGGCTAAGACTTATTCTTCTGCCGTCGCACCCATCATTTGCCCTTCTGTTGGTGCCTCAGTTGGTGCAACCGTGGTCTCTGCAGGCGCGGGTGTTGCAACCACTGCTTCAGACTCAGTTCCCGGTGCTGCAGGTGTTACATCCTGCGCGGGTTGTGCCGCCTGTTGTGGTGCTTGCATTTGTATTGCATCATCCGTATTTACATCCGGCATAGGTGGTGCATCATTTCCGCCACAGGCACCCAGTGCAAGTGTCATTATTCCTGTCATAGCAATCATTGCTAAACGTTTCATTGCCTTCTCCATGTTATTAAAAACGGCACACCAAATCAGTCTATCAAAATCTCAGCCGAAAGAAAGCATCTCTTTCTTTATTCCAATAAATCCCGCTATAATGAACAGCTTTTTAACAGAAAATAGGGCTGGATTGACGCGTGCAAACAAGAACACATCAAAAAATATCAACTTTTGCCTTAGTGTTACTGATTACAGGTGCCATCGATAGCATTCGCAATTTACCTGCTACAGCCCTTTTTGGATCAACTCTGATTTTCTTTTTCTTGTTTGCAGCAGTCATTTTTTTAATTCCAATCGCGCTCATCTCAGCAGAACTTGCCTCAACCTGGCCTGAAGAAGAAGGCGGTGTTTACAGTTGGGTTCAACATGCTTTTGGTGACACCATGGCCTTTTTTACCATCTGGCTACAATGGATTAATACACTCGTTTGGTACCCAACGATTTTGTTGTTTATTGCAGGCACCCTCGCTTATTTAATTAACCCAATCCTTGCACACAATAAAACTTATTTAATTTCGGTTACATTAATTGTTTTTTGGTCTTTAACTATCGTGGGTCTAAAGGGCTTACGTGCATCTGCCGCATTCGCAAGCTTTTGTGCCATTGTTGGTATGATACTCCCCATGGGCGTTATGATTGTGCTGGCTATTGTGTGGATAATTCAAGGGCATCCACTTGCCATTGATTTGAGCCCCAAAAATCTTATCCCACATTTAGGCAGCCCGCAATCCTGGGCCTCTCTCACAGCTATTGTCACCTCATTTCTAGGGATGGAGCTTGCTGCTGTTCATGTTCGGAATGTTAAAGATCCACAAAAAAATTACCCCCGCGCCATGCTCTTTTCTGTCTTGCTGATTTTAACGACCATGATTTTGGGTTCACTGGCAATTGCTTTCGTGCTACCACAAACAGATATCAGCTTAGTACAGGGCGTCATGCAAGCTTTTACTGCGTATCACCTCGAAAAATTTATGCCTCTTATTATTATTATGCTGCTGCTCGGTAGCTTAGGAGGCATGGTGAATTGGATTATCTCCCCGGCAAAAGGCTTATTGCTTGCCGCAAACCAAGGCTATTTACCACCTTGGTTATATCGTGAAAATCAACACGGCGTTGCCTCACGGATTTTATTACTCCAAGCGTGCCTGGTGACCGTATTATGCGGCGGTTTTTTCTTATTGCCCTCGGTGAATGCGATTTACTGGCTCTTTACGGCTTTAAGTACCGAGCTTTATCTTGTGATGTATGTTTTTTTATTTATTGCAGCGATTTATCTTAAAAATAAGTTTAAACATAAACCTCGGCACTTTTCAGTGCCCGGAGGAAAAGCAGGTTATTATATCACTTGTCTTCTTGGGCTTTTGGGCTGTGTACTCAGCTTAATTGTTGGTTTTTTTCCACCCGAAGCAAGCCTCAACATGGATAGTGCTGTTCGATTCCGACTGATTTTTATTGCTGGTATTTGCCTAATGCTGCTCCCCGCAGGGCTACTTTATTTATATAAAAAGGCATCAAATTTTAATGCCTTGCGTTGAGCTGGCACCACATCTAATCCCAAGGGTTGATTGTATCAACGCCCGTTTTGTCAAAATCTGCAACATTCCTTGTAACAACGTGCATGCCATGAATCAGAGCTGTTGCTGCGATGATTGTATCTCTGTCTGATCGAGGGTCTGGAACATGGAGTTTTGCGCAGCGTTGGGCAACAGAAACATCAAGTGGTAAAATACGTTCAGAAAAAGCTGGAAGGACATGGGTATCTAACCAGGTTCTTAAAATTAAACTTTGCGATATATCTCGCCGCTCGACCTGTAATATACCTGTTTCAATTTCTAACACAGTAATCACTGATAAAAACAAATTTGATACAGGGATATCACTAGACCATGCCACTACATTTTTATCGGCCTTTCCGGATTTCGCTTTTCTTAGTTCAGAAATAACGTTGGTATCCAGTAGATACATTATTTGAAATCCTCTGCTCTATAAATTGTCTTTGTTAATTTCTCTGGTTCAAAATCAACATCCGCAGAATCAGGCATAGCCAAAAGATCAACGATGCTTTCTTTTGTTTTTGTTAGTTCTTGATAATCTTTAATCGTTAATAAAACATGTGCAGGACGTCCTCTATCAGTAATAAATACAGGGCCACGCAAAGATGCACGTTTTATCTTACTTACATCTTGATTAAATTCTCTGCTGCTAATCGTTGTAATAGTCATCACTAACCTCATCAAAATATGTAGCCATGTATCTACATCTTAAGTATAGCAAGATAATAGGCATGTGCCTACATGCTTGAAAATAAGAAATTAGAATCAAAAATAGAATCTTTTGAAAAATCCATGCATATGCCTCTGTACAGAGCTGACTAAGATACACCTGTCTCATTTCTGCTACTATTAGAAAAACAGCAAAAAAACATCCAAGGATGCAACATGCTAACGGATTATTTGGTTTTAGGCAGTGGTTTATCCGCATTGACTTTTTCTGCGCTCATGGCTCAGCGTGGACATCGAGTCACCATCATCGAAGCACATGAGTTTCCCGGTGGATTTGGCCATACTTTCACTGAAGGCTCAGATAAGCATGCCTATCATTTTAATGCACAATTACACTATGTTTGGGATTGCGGTGAAGGTGAGCGGGTCCACCGCATCCTTAAAAAGCTCAACTTACATGAAAAAGTCCCTTTTATTCAATATAATAAAAACGGCTTTGATCATATGCGGCTACCCGGTTTTTCCTTGGACATTCCAAATGATTATGACTTGCTCAACGAGCGTATGAACCAATTATTTCCAAAACATCACGCGGCTATTACAGCGTTTTTAACAGCCATTCAACAGCTGGCCTTTCTAGCCAACCGGATGAACAAACCCTCTGGCTCTTCATCTATCAAACATGCCTTTAAAAGCCATACCAAATTACCTCTCTTAAAATTTTATGGCAAAACACTCCAACAAGTGTTTGATTATTTTAAACTTCCAAGAGCGGCACAAAGCCTTCTCGCTTCACAATGGCATGATTTTTTATTGCCTCCGAATCAATTGAGCTTTTATTGCTGGTTGATTCTATTTGATGGTTATATGCGAGGCGCTTATTATCCTAAATATCATTTTGAACAGGTAATTCAAGCGTTGGTGAGTTGCATTGAATCGCATGGAGGACAAATTATTTATAATCAAAAAGTCACGCAATTCTCCCTCAATAAAAAAAATATTACGGCTGTGACCACAGTTAATATGCAGGAGCCAACTCAGCTAACCGAGTACACTGCGAAACAAGTCGTTTGTAATTTTGACCCCAAACAAGCAGCAGCCATGATAGGTTTTCCGCATTTCTCATCCCGACTGCGTCAGCAGCTCAGCTATGATTATTCATGTTCTAACTTTGTTGTTTATGGTGCCGTAAAAGATATTGATTTACGTGATTATGGGTTTGGAAACTGGAATATATTTCACTCCGAACAAATCAATATCAATCAAGTCTTTGATGATATGTATTATAAAAGTAATTATACAAAACCTTCTTTTGCCATCACAACGCCCTCTTTGGTTTCGGATGATCCTAAAGGGTGTCCACCTGGACATCAAATTTTTCAGTTATTAACCGTTGCTAATTACAATTATTTTAAAGATCTTAAATTAAGAAACCAAAAAGACTACTTACAACAAAAAAAACAGATTTATAACACCATGTTAGATGTGATTGAAAAACACTATGTCCCTCATTTTAGAGAGCATGTTTGTTTTAAAATGCTGGGAAGTCCCACCACCAATGAGAGCTTTTGTTTTGCACCAGAAGGCAATTCTTACGGATCAAATATGACCCCTCAAAATACGCGTTTAAATCGCCTTGGATTTAAAACATCATTGAATAATTTTTATTTTTGTAATGCCTCCTCAGGATATGCCGGATTTACCTCATCGTTTGCTAATGGTGCGAGGCTATATGAATATTTAACAGACGATGTGGTGCCTAATGACATCTAAAAAGCCAACGCTCGCCATCATCGGTGGTGGAATATCAGGTCTTGCTGCAGCACATTGCCTTCAAGACGCCTATGAAATCACTTTATTTGAAGCCAGTCCTGATTTAGGTGGAAATAATTACTCAGCACGCATTGATGCTTCAGTTCGAGCGCCTATGGGCGTTATTTTATTCCCACCCAAGTCATTGTTTTGTCATACCTTATCTTTTGCTGAAAAGTTTTCCTTGCCGCTCGTTAACAAACAAGTCGAGCACCGGTTTCTTTACCAGGGAAACCTACAGTACACATCTGATTGGCGGCGCTGGCCTGAGCATATTCACCTCAAACATTTGCCTGTTAATATAAGAGATATCTGGTATTTAACACAACAGTTTCAACATGAAACCAGCCATCATGATACAAGCATTGGTGCATGGATAAAAAAGACAACATTATCTGAAGCTTGTATTCGTTACTTTCTCCTCCCAGCTGCAGCATTATATCTATCCATGCCTTACCAAGATTTATTTGATTTACCTGTTTCTATCATCGCAATATGGTGGAGCAAATATTTCATGCCACTCCATAAACTTGCCGAGTACAGCACAATAAAGCATGGCAACCACCTTCTGATTGATGCTGTTGTTCAACACACGCCAATCACCTATTTGACCAATACCCCCGTGATACAAATAGACCGTCATGACAATAGCATTGATATTATTACATCTCATCAGCAGTTCACCGTCGATAAAGTTATTATGGCAACACGACCCGACGAAGCCTTAAAATTACTCAGTAACCCAACAAAAATAGAAACAAATCTGCTTTCAGCTATCACGACCGGGGAAATCATGAGCACCTTACACAAACAACCTTATGGATGTCATAACGAGGCCATGACCTTGCAACTACATGGCAATACCTTATCAGAACAACATGTCGTCACCACCTGGAATCAAGCGCATTTTTCAGGACAAACAACCATGCCTGCACGTTATGTGTCTATTCATGAAGTCAATAAACAACCCATTCAATCCGAAGATATAGAGCATCAAGTGACCTTTCGTATTCCACTGCCAACCTCATCCACCTTTTCAATTGAAGACCCAATCGGTGAACTCAATCAACAGGCTTCAAACACCTATTTCTGTGGTTCCTATCATCATGCTTTTTTCTACCATGAAGATGCCATCAGCTCGGCGATACAACTTTCCGAGCTGCTCTGTTAGGTGTGTCAGTCAGTCAAAACGCTGATTCAATGCCGAAATAAGCCCCTGATGCACGCCCTCAAGGCTTCGGTTACTCATCACGACTAAAGCATCACCACTGACTGCATCCCCTCCCATTGCATCAATCAGCGCTTCTTTTGAGTCAGATACCAGCCAGCTTTTAGGCCATGTATCTGATGGTTCCGCTTCACTTAAAATATATACTGCATCTGCGTCAGCGAGGGCGTCCACCACACGGGTACCATGCACCCCCATGCGCATGCTATGTGAGGCGCATTCTAAAGCCACTAAAACACGCTTATATCTATCTTGCTGCTTGACCGCCTGAATGGTTTTTTCTATCGCGGTTGGATGATGTGCAAAATCATCATATAACTTAATACCATGTGCATCCATTCGTACTTCAAGCCGACGTTTCACAGGCATAAACTGCATCAGTGCCTGTGCCGCAACAGCAGGCTCAACCCCTGCATACATGCTTGCTGCAAAAGCTGCCATCGCATTTTCTGCATTAAACGCCCCCATTAAATCCCATTTAATTTCAGCCACGACTTCATCTTGATGTAATATTTGAAAATGCGATACTGTTTTATTTAATATCTTTAAACGCCATGCTGCCTCTCCAGATGACGCCATATTCGAGGCATGGCTAAATAAACCTTTATCCAACACGGCTTTTAACGCGATATCATCCCGCGGATAGAGTAACTCCCCTTTCGATGGGATGGTTCTCAAGAAATAATGCACTTGTTGCTGAATGGCCGCTAGGTTGTCATAAATATCGGCATGATCAAACTCTAGGCTATTAAAAATTGCGCACTCCGGATGATAATGCATAAATTTAGGCCGCTTATCCAAAAATGCACTGTCATATTCATCGGCTTCAATCACAAACCACTCGCCATCTGTAAGCCTTGCATTGGTATCAAACTGCCTCGGCACACCACCGATTAAATAACTCGGATTTAAGCCCGCCTGCTCCAAAATAAAAGCAAGCATAGAGCTCGTTGTGGTTTTTCCGTGAGTCCCTGCAACAGCGAGGACACGATAACGAGACAAGACATGCTCAGCCAGCCACTGAGGCCCTGAAATATAAGGCTTATCTGCATCCAATATTGCCTCCATCACAGGCATGCCACGCATGATTGCATTACCAACAATCACGTAATCTGCCGCCAAAGCATCTGTCGTATCCGTATAACCTTCGGTCCAGGTAATGCCCTCAGCTTTCAGTAAATCACTCACAGGCGGGTAACAATTGGTATCACTCCCCGTCACTTTAAAACCAAGCTTTCGTGCAAAGAGTGCTATCGCACTCATAAAAGTACCACTGACACCAAGAATATGTATGTGTTTATCTGTCATGATGAAATCCTAATCCAGTGCTTCTTCTGGCACTAATTGTTTTTTATAAATATGGACTTGCTGTACCACAGGCTCATGCCATGGTCCTGAAATATCATAAGTATAGCCGCTAATTTTTTCCATGCCCTGATTAATCAACTTACTCGCAACCCACGTCGCAACCCCTGCAATTGGACCACCCGCAATGGTTGCAACCACCGGTAAGCTTGCTGTGATATGTGGCATGATATGCAATGATAAATCATACAACTGCTTATCTAAATTCAACGAACCTTTCATGGTAGCACGTGCAACAGGGCCATCGATTGCACTGTCCTCTGTCTGCATGATACCGTGCGCTAACACAAAATGACCATCGAACTTATCAAAGCTATAGCCTGGTTTTGCTAAATCACTAAAATCCAGTTTTAAGCGACGCGGAATGGTCTGCAAACTTAAGATGCTAAATAACTTACCTAAGGCCATCTTTTTCTCAGTTTCAGGGCTTAAATTAGGAATACGTCCTTCTTTGAATGTAATTTCCATCTTCCCTGTGAACTGTTTCACTGCAAAATGATTTGGCGCACCATCCCACTTCCCTGCAATATAAATATTGCCATCATGCGCCTCAATAGCAGGCGTAATATGCCAATGATTTAAAGCTTTATCTAAATCATGAATTTTTAAGTGCGCATCCACATGTGTTTCAGGCTTCGGTGTCTCCTGCCATTCCCCTTTTGCACTCAAAGTATAAGCCTCTGATTTGAGCTGTCCTTTATCAAGACGCCACAAATCATCACTCACATGCGTTCCTTTCAGCAGCAACTGACCTGCATCTACATCGCCAACCCGGAGTGCCGCAATCTTTAGCTTAAGGTTAGGCAGTTGCTGTGGCTTCAAATCGGCTTTTTGAGTGATTTCAGTTGCATCTGCATCTGCCGCATAAGGCATATCTAGCACCCAATCCGACACCGAACCACTTAACATATTTTTACTCGGTGTATATTTTAAATCAGCGGACACTTTGTCTTCTTTCATCGAGAAAGACCATACGTGCTCTGGCAGGCGTTGTGCATACAATTGTATATTCTGATAATGCTGATTCAATAACTCAGCTTGCTTAAAGCTCAGTGATACAGCACGAAAGCCACTCAGGATATCTTCTGCGGGCACCGTTTGTTTGAGTTTTAATTTATCAAACACGGTACGCCAGTTTTCCCAGTCAAACGTCTCGAATTGCCCTTGAATAGATGCGCCTGGCTTGTCTCTTAATACGGCATGCCCCTCCCCTAAAACCACTTCTCCTCGTGCAAGATGCAGGGTTGATGGTGGACCTTCAAACCATAAATCTGTACTCAAGCGCTTTTCAAGATTAATTTTTAAACGCATGCCTCGTGCTAAATGAAAATAAGTATCCATGGTTAAAGGCACAGCCGCTTCACGTGTTTTTCCAAATGGCTCGGGCAAATCAATATCAACGCCTTCAAGCGAAGACGTCACATGAATATGGTCTAAATCTTTTGCCTCATCTGTGATTTTTATCTCCGCCTTAATCGGTGCGCGCCCCCGCATCAAGGCAAGCGCTGGCAATGCTGTGGTATCTCGAAGCCCTAAGATAGACAAATGACCGGTTAAATCAATCCCCAAATAAGGTGCATCACCATGATGTGATCGTACCCATAATGCAACTGGCTCTTCAAATAAGTGCGCATTAAGATGACTATCAGCCACCCCTTTTTCTGTAAATTTAAGCGCCCCTGTTAATTCATGCAACCCAAAGGTACGGGGTACATCTTTTAAAAATAAATCATTATTTTTAAAATCTACAAGCCCTGTTACTTTTAATTTATCTTCTCCCGGATAAAATGGAAATTCTATGGCTAAATCTAACCTCGCGGGTTGTTTCAAAATTAAAGCATCTAATTTGGCTAATTTTGTATGCAATGGCGAATACCGAATATATTTCTGCATATTTTCTAACGGTGCCTCAGCCTCTCCTTTGACCGAAAGCACTTCATGATTAAGCCCTAAGTCACGCACCTCAAAATGAGCCTTTTGCATCGGAACACCTTGAAAATCAGCGCCCGTTATTTCCCCCGTCAACCATCGCTTATCCAAACGAAACGTCCCGCTAATGCCTTTAATTAAAGGCCATGTTGGATTAAAGCGTAAGTCAGCACCATCAACAGATGCTGTCACAAGAAATTCACCGGGCTTTTTATCAAATGGATAATCTGCCAAAGGCCCTGCCAAGTGCACACGACCAGATAATTGATCAATCCGTGTCACATCATGTTCAAGCCACTGCTTAAATTTTGGCTTCAAACCTTTTTCAGGCAAATAAGGCCACCAAAAAGTGGCGTCATGCGTTGCAAACGAAATACTTCCATCTAAATGACCGTATGAATCAGACGAAAAATCATCTAACCGACCACGCGCACTGAATAAGCCTTGTTCGTTTTTTAAAATGCCTCGATCTAAGTGCACGCGCCATCCATGACTCAATTGCTTCCACGTTAACGAGGCACTCAATAAATCAGCCTGTAAAGGGGGTTTGTCTTTGATATGGAGCATTACCGATTCACCATCTAACTCAAGATGCCCCTCTTTGGGCTCCCATGCCAAAGCACCTGACAGATGGGTCACCGCAGGAATTTTGTGCGTTGCTTCCCAAGACAGCGATGAGAATCGAGATAAGACATAATTTAACCGTCCATTCTGAAATCCAATTTGAGAATGATTCAGTTGCCCTCGTGGTTTCAAATCAAACAACGGCTGCAAAGCAGCAGGACCACCCTGCAACAATACCCGCGTTGGCTCTAATAAAAGCGTTTTAACAAAAACTGTATATTGCGCATTATCTCTCTCATGCATCACCGTGAAAGCATTTTCAGGCCATGTGACTTTATTGGCCTTAAAGCGCACATGATCAGCCGTCCACTTCCACCCCTCGGACGTTGCTTCCCAAGCCATATTTGCACTTAATCTATCAATTTTTCGCGGTGTTTTATCTTGCACCGTTTGCCAAGCAACATCTCGCACACGCAAAGCTGACTGCATTGACACCAAGCGAGTATTACGAATATCTAGCCACAGTTGCCCCTCACCCAAGCCCTCGGTGACTTCAAAGCCAAGGCTTGAAAAAAAAGTATGCCATTCTGAAAACCGAATTTGCTCTACAGAAACATACACTTGACCACGCACGTTTGAAGAAAAGCCTGTCGGCATATTTAAATCCGCCAACAACGAAAATTCACTGGGTTTATCTGCCACCAAGCTCGCCAGTCCCTTCACGCGATAGTGCCCGTCTCGATTTGAAGCCTCTAAATTTAAAGGTTTAATCGAGGTGACACGACCATCTTTCCAATGCAACGTTAAAGCAACCCGTTTCATTACAATTTTTTGATGCGCTAAAAACCATCCCAATACCGTTTCATATTCCGCTTGAGGAACTGCTTTTAAATCTGCATTTAATGCCACGCCATCTAACTGCCAGCGTGTATTATCTTCACGAAAATTAAATGACGCATCTTCAATAAACAACACGCCAGGCTGAATACGCCAGTGCCAAAATGAACGCACCAAATCAATCCCAACCAAAAGCTCATTCACGTCTAATACAGGATAATCTTGCTGAGAAATTTTAACCCCGTCTAGTTTAAGCACCGGTTCAAACCAGTACCAACTGGTTTTCATGCTTCCAATCGATACAGAAGTACCCAGCACACTCGATAAACGCGTTTCAAGCGCACCTTTATATTGCGCAGCCCAAGGGGTTAAAGCACGAAATACAGTCAATGAAATCGCAAACAAAACCATTAGCGTCACCAATAAAACCCATGCGCGTTTCGTCCAACGCTTGAGCCACATAGGAATGATACTGTTTGCTTTTGCTTTTGCTTTTGCTTTTGCTTTTGCTTTTGCTTTTGCTTTTGCTTTTATCATTGTTTTACCAGGTCAACGCCTTTTGGTGGTGTAAAGTGAAACAACTTCGCTGGCAATGTTTCATTATTCTTAACTTGCTTAAAAACAATAGCGGTTTGCTGCCCTAACTGATCAAACAAATCCATCCCCACAAGTAACGCACCCTCAAACCGAAGGACCATCTGTCGAATATTCGCTTGTTTACTCGTTGCTTGTAATTTAAATATAACCTGCTTCTCTTGTTTTGCTTCTGTTACCTTAAAATCATGCTCAAAACCGGCTTTATTATTCCCTAAAAACAGCCCGGCTGCCGCACCTTCTAAACCGGCTTGCGGTCTTACTGTCACTTGTTCTAAGTCCACATCATAGAGCCAAAATTGTTGCCCATCGGCAACCAATAATTGCGCCATCGGTGCTTTGGTATGCCATCTAAAATGCTTCGGCCGCACCAATGCCATGTTGCCTGAGCTTTCAGATAACACACGTGTTTTAGTGATTATTTTTTGCTTGAAATCGGCCTGCATTGATTCTATTGCGCGTAGCTTATTCCAAAGTGTCTCACTGGGTGTGTCACTCCACACTGACATGACAACGCCCCAAATCAAACAACCCACAATCATTTTTTTAATTATCATGCTTCTATTCCTCAGCGCGAGACGCCACCAAAACTTCTCGCATGCCTCCTTCAAGCGGCCCGACCATTCCAACACGCTCCATTTCATCAATTAAACGTGCTGCACGGTTATAGCCAATTTTAAAACGTCGTTGAACCGATGAGGTGCTCGCTTTACGTGTTTGCATCACAAATGCAACCGCTTCATCATACAATGGATCAGCTTCTTCAACCGATGCACCACCACTTGCATCACGCGCTTCATCCATATCTTCTGTAATTGCATCAATATACGTTGGCTCCCCACGGGACCGCCAATCATCCGCCACGCGATGCACTTCTTGATCATCCACAAAAGCACCATGCACCCTAAGTGGCGCACCGGTTCCTGGCGCTAAATAGAGCATGTCTCCATGTCCTAATAACTGATCCGCGCCTTGTTGATCTAATATCGTTCTTGAGTCAATTTTAGAAGACACTTGAAAAGAAATTCGTGTTGGAATATTCGGTTTTATTAATCCAGTTAAAACATCAACGGATGGTCTTTGTGTGGCCAAAATCAAATGAATTCCAGCTGCCCTTGCTTTTTGCGCAATCCGCGCGATGAGTTGCTCTACTTTTTTGCCCACCACCATCATCATGTCAGCCAGCTCATCAATCACCACCACAACATAAGGCAAAGCGACCAATTCAGGGGCTTTCTCAGCCATATTATCAGTTGGTTTCCACAATGGATCCGTGAGTGGCTCACCCCGTGCAATCGACTCAGCAACTTTGGTATTAAATCCAGCTAAATTTCGAACACCGAGCGCCGCCATCAAGCGATATCGCCGCTCCATTTCTTGCACGCACCAACCCAGTGAACTCGCAGCTTCTTTCATATCCGTCACAACAGGCGTTAATAAATGCGGTATGCCATCATACACCGAGAGCTCTAGCATTTTAGGGTCGATTAAAATCAGCCGCACCTGCTCGGGTGTTGATTTGAATAATAAACTTAAAATCATGGCATTAATGCCCACGGATTTACCCGATCCTGTCGTACCAGCAACCAATAAATGCGGCATTTTTGCTAAATCAACCACCATAGGATGCCCTGCAATATCCACCCCTAAAGCAAGGGTCAAGGGCGAGTTCGCTTGCTGATAAACGCTAGAAGTTAACACTTCTGATAAAACAACCATCGCACGATTAGGATTAGGCAACTCAAGCCCAACCACGGTTTTTCCTGGGATAATTTCAACCACTCGCACACTGGTTACCGATAACGAACGGGCTAAATCTTTAGAAAGCGCTGAGAGCTTGCTCACTTTAACCCCTGCGGCAAGCTGTAATTCAAACCGTGTAATCACAGGCCCTGGGTGTGCCGCAACAACCCCTGCTTGAATACCAAAATCAAGTAAATGCTGCTCAAGCTCATGTGACAGCGCTTCTAGTGCTTGATGTGAATAACCCTCAACCGGTGCTTCTGAGAGCTTCGCCAATAAATCAAGTGCCGGTAATCCTCCCACAAGCGCCGCTTTATCCCGCACAGGTGTCGATTCAAATACCGGAGGTGGTGGCGGTGCAGCTTCTGGTATGGCTTTGGGTTCTGCTTTAGAGGCTATTTTAGATGAAAGCGCCTGAAAACGACTGGGTTTTTCTCGTGTTTCTGGCCGTGCTCTCAATTGAGGTTGAGGCGCGACCGGGCTTATATCAACGGGAGCTGCACGACGCGCCCGAAGCGTTGACATCCATTTTGCACTCGACTGAGCCACCCACTTAAACAACATACATCCTCCTTGAAAAATAGCACGACCCGCGCGTTGTAGCGCAAGCATCCCCATATAACATGCTTTCATGACAAATCGTCCAATGATTTCTGTCACACGCACCCACGACAATCCTGTTAACCAGGTTATCCCAACCAGTGAAGTCGCCCACAAAAATAATAAAGCGCCTTCTGAATTCAACACTTGATGAAAAAATGTCGCGACAATTTGCCCAAAGATTCCGCCAGGCTGATGCCGCAATGCGGTGCCTGCCATACTAAACACCAATAATCCGCAGCTCCCGACCAACAGCAAGATGACACCTGCCACACGCAGTGCAAACATCGGCTTGCTCACAACCCCAATCGTGCGATTATCATGTAAAACGACCCAGGCCAAATACGCGAGTGCAAGCGGCAAGCTATAGGCAGCATAGCCAAAAACGGTATACAGCAAGTCTGCAATATATGCGCCCACGCGCCCACCAGCATTTAATACCAGCAAATTGGGCCGGGTAAAATGAAACCACCCCGGATCAGATGCCTGATAGGTTATTAATGCCAATAAAATAAACAAAGCAAGGGTCGAAATAAGAATAAATCCGCCTTCGCACAATCGCTTTGCCCAAGGTGATGAAGCCACTATTTTTTGTTGTTGTTTAACCATAAGTATTTTAAAGCACGACGATTTATCATACCATGCCCGATATTAACATAATAAACCGATAGTAAGGCAGCTAAAATGACTTCAAATAACCATCATCGTCTAATTATTCTTGGTTCAGGCCCTGCAGGGTACACTGCAGCCGTTTATGCTGCACGCGCAAATTTACATCCAACCCTCATTACAGGCATGGAAGTCGGCGGCCAACTGACCACAACCACAGATGTCGATAACTGGCCTGGCGACGTTGAAGGCTTACAAGGTCCAGACCTCATGGACCGCATGAAACAACATGCTGAGCGCTTTAATACTAATATTATTATCGACCAAATTGTCACAGCCGATTTAAAACAAACCCCTTTTGTGCTCAAAGGTGATACCGAAACTTATACCTGTGATGGCTTAATCATTGCAACGGGTGCCTCTGCCCGCTATTTAGGGCTACCTTCAGAAACCGCTTATCAAGGCCGTGGCGTTTCAGCCTGCGCAACCTGCGACGGATTTTTCTATCGCAAGAAAAAAGTATGTGTTATCGGTGGTGGTAACACCGCCGTTGAAGAAGCGCTGTATTTATCAAATATTGCAGAATCCGTTACTTTAGTGCATCGTCGCGACGCCCTTCGCAGTGAAAAAATATTACAAGATAAAATTTTGGACCGTGCTGAAAACGGTAATATTAATATATTATGGGACCATACTTTATCTGAAGTACTCGGTGATGACCGTAAAGTCACCGGTATTCGAATCGAAAACGTCAAAACACAAACAGAGCAAACCCTTGACCTCGATGGTGTCTTCATTGCAATTGGACACACCCCGAATACTGAAATATTTAAAGACCAACTGGATATGCGTGATGGCTATATTCAAATCAAAACAGGTCTTGAAGGCATGGCCACCTCAACCAGCATTCCTGGTGTTTTTGCCTGTGGTGATGTTGCTGATAGCATGTACCGCCAAGCGGTCACTTCTGCGGGGTTTGGATGCATGGCAGCCCTAGATGCAGAGAAGTTTTTTGATTTTGGTGTCATACCAAAGTGATAATGTCCCCCCTAAATCCAAAATGAAAATGTCCCCCATAAGCGACTACTTTTAAAAGGTGTTCAAGCCAAAAAGGGAGTCGGTAATCCCCCCGTTTATAACCGCAGTTAAAAGTAGAGGGTTAAGCTGCTAATGC
>JAAHTH010001429.1_pt1 | contig 20911 bp, 9 predicted proteins | sample 6116091 | NCBI WGS metagenome assembly JAAHTH01 (sample SAMN13939990, study PRJNA603662) | sponge metagenome | isolation source: marine sponge | host: Mycale hentscheli | place: New Zealand | collected 2006 | reverse complement strand
AACTTAATTCTTGGGAAAAGAAAGACTTAGCTAGAAGAAAGTATGCTGAACGTCAGTTACAAAAGTATATAGACTGGAGCATTGAATCTAAAGGCTATTTAAAATATAAAGATCTAATTAAATACTCAGAAAAATATGGCACGTCAACAGATAAGCGCTAAGAAATACAAACCAAAAGTTAGAAGAAAAGGTGTTCATGCAAAATGTAAAACATCTAGCTCTAAATCTAGTATACTGTATAAAAAGAAATATAAAGGACAAGGGAAATGAAAGAAAGTACTTTGCTAGAAATGCAAAACAAAATTAAAGCTTTAACAAATGTAGTTCAAAATTTGTTAAGTGAAAACCTACAGTTAAGAGATTTATCTGTAGGTACATTAGAAACTTTAAAGCTTATGCCAGGTTATGACGAAGCTATAGAGCAACTAAAAGAAAGTGTAACTAAAAAAGAAAACGAAGATGGAACTATCGAACAAGATACTAAGTGATATAACTGTATATATGAAGTACGCTAAGTTTATTCCTGAGTTAAATCGTAGAGAGACTTGGGAAGAATTAGTTACACGTAATAAAAACATGCATATTAAAAAATATCCAAAATTACATAATGAAATTGATGAAGCTTATAAAAGCGTGTATAGCAAAAAGATATTACCATCTATGCGATCGCTACAGTTTGGAGGCAAGCCAATTGAGATATCGCCTAATAGAGTTTATAACTGTGCTTATTTACCTATTGATAGCGTTGAGTGTTTTCATGAGATAATGTTTTTACTACTTGGTGGAACTGGAGTAGGATACTCAGTTCAAAACCACCATGTATCTAAACTACCTATTGTTAATAAACCTTATGTTAAAAGAACTAGAAGGTTTTTAATTGGTGATAGTATTGAAGGTTGGGCTGACGCAATTAAAGTCCTTATGAAGTCTTATATGGGTGATAAGAGAAGTTCTACTGTAGAGTTTGATTATTCTGATATTAGAGCTAAGGGAGCTCAGTTAGTTACATCAGGTGGTAAAGCACCAGGACCTCAACCATTAAAAGAGTGTATACTAAAGATTAAAGGTATATTCGATGCTAAAGATGATGGTACACCGCTAACTACTGTTGAGGCTCATGATATAGTTTGTCATATAGCTGACTCTGTTTTAGCTGGTGGTATACGTAGAGCTGCTTTAATTAGTTTATTCTCTGCTGAAGATAATGAAATGATTAGTTGTAAATCTGGTAATTGGTGGGAAACAAATCCACAAAGAGGTAGAGCTAATAACTCAGCTGTTCTTATGAGACATAAAGTAACTAAAGGGTTTTTTATGGATCTATGGAAACGTGTTGAGCTATCAGGATCAGGTGAACCTGGTATATACCTTAACAATGATAAAGACTGGGGAACAAACCCTTGTTGTGAAATAGCATTAAGACCTTTTCAGTTTTGTAACTTATGTGAAGTAAATGCTAGTGATATTGAATCACAAGAAGATTTAAACGATAGAGTTAGAAAAGCAAGCTTTATAGGTACGCTACAAGCTGGTTACACTGACTTTCATTATTTAAGAGATATATGGAGAGATACGACAGAGAAGGACGCCCTTATCGGTGTATCAATGACAGGAATCGCGAGTGCCGCTGTGCTGCCGTTGGATATGAAGGCCGCTGCAAATATAGTAAAAAGAGAGAATACAAAGACAGCTAAAGCAATTGGTATTAATCCAGCTGCAAGATGCACGACCGTGAAGCCTGCTGGGACAACATCTCTGGCATTAGGAACTTCATCTGGTATTCATGCATGGCATAATGATTATTACACGCGTAGAATTAGAGTTGGTAAAAACGAATCTATGTATAAATATTTATCTACTAATCATCCTGAGTTAATTGAAGATGAGTTTTTCAGACCTCATGATACAGCTGTAATTAGTATACCACAGAAAGCACCTAAAAATTCTATATTAAGACATGAATCACCATTTGATTTACTTGAAAGAATTAAAAAAGTTGCTACAGAATGGGTTAAGCCTGGTCACAGAAAAGGATCTAATACTCACAATGTTTCAGCCACTGTTAGCTTAAAACAAACAGAGTGGGATCAAGCTGGTAAATGGATGTGGGAAAACAGAGATCATTACAACGGTTTATCTGTATTACCTTATGATGGTGGTACATATACTCAAGCACCATTTGAAGATATAAGTAAAGTACAATATGATATGGCTATGACACATCTTAAAGACATTGATCTTAGTAAGATTGTTGAAACAGAAGATGAAACAGATCTTGCTGGAGAGATTGCTTGCGGCGCTGATGGATGTGAAATAAAATGATAGTATCAGCTGTTTACGGATTTGTTGCTGCAATACTGGTTCTTGTAATAACATTTATGGTAATAATACTAACTAGTCGGTTTGCAGAAGCCGGCTATGGTATTATGTACGGAAGTTTATTTATTAAAATGGTAACTTTATCTGCATTTACTTTAGCAGTTAAACCTTATTTAGGTGATGCTATAATATATGCAGCTATTGTTTTAATAAGTATAATGTTTTCTAATGTTTATCTTATAATAAAAATAAAACAATGAGAAAATTAGCAATAATAGGTGGTATAAGCCTAGCTAGCTTTGCAGCTGGTAATATGATTATACATAAACAAAAGATCAATTTAAACCCTAACACTTTAGCTATAGCTAGTGGAGGTTTTTTCTTTGCTCTTGGTATTACTTATAGATTCTAAAATTAAAATTATGTGTGAAAACTGTCCGGGCGGATTTTGCCCATGGTGTTAAATAATAAAAGGGGAGGTCATTACGACTTCCCCTTTTTGGTTACAGGAACTTTGGGTATGGTGCCCAGTATTTTATTGTTCCTTATTAGCTTCTATTATTAATTCAATCCTATCAGCTTCTTTTTTAGCTCTTCTTAAGTCTTGAGATCCGTATCCTAAGTCTTTTAACATTTTTATTTGCTGATCTTTATTTAGCTTTTTCAATGTTTCAAAATCTGTAGAGCCATCAGCTGCTTTATATTTTTCTTTATATCTATTTAGCTTTTTTTCTTTTTTCTGCTCTTCTGTCATAGGGCCAGCTTCAGGCTTGGCTTTTATCTGCCATTCTGGCCAACCTGCCATCATAGCTACACTTTGCCACGTCTCTGTATCTTCAGCTAGGGCAGCATCTATATTGTTATATTTTTGTAATAATCTATCTAATGGAACGTTAGTTGTAGCTGAAACAACTTTAGCACCTGACATCATAGCTGGATTATCTAAGCTAAAACCTTTTGTGTATATTTCTTCACGCATTTTCTTATTATCAAAAGCGTAAGCAGCTTGTTTTATTTTAGATATTTTAGAACTTATAGGTGGTGAAAATTGTGTAAGCTTCCAAGCAGCATCTACGTATTCAGGTCTGTTTCTATTTGATCTTTCGTAAACATCTAGTAAAAAGTTTTTAGCAACCGATACAGAAGCACCTCCAATACCTGTTCCTCTTAGTATTCCATCTAACATTCCATTAAAAGTTCTGTTAATAGCTTTAGAGTTATTATCAAATGTTTGATCTTCATCTGCAGCTATTTTAAATAAAGCATTTTGCAAGCCATTAAATATCATATTCTGTACAAATCCATAGTATATTATTTTACTAATATTAGATTTAGCATCGCCTCTACCATTTTTAAGATCTTGAAAAGCTCTTTTTTGCATACGAGCATACTGCATAGGTGTATTAGCAAACATAAGTATTAAACGACCAGCATCACTAGCTTGTTGAGCGGATATTCTGCTAGGATCTGAAGACTGTTGAGATTCTTCAGAAACTTGCCTCCACTCTATTAAAGCTTGTTTTTCTGCTTCTGTTAAAGTCTTACCTTCATTTTTAATTAAATCTTTTATTCTATTACGGTAAAATGTAGCGCCTCCTGTTGCTATAGCAAAACTATCAGCATATTGAGTAGGTAAGTATCCTTTTTGTAGTATATACTGTATACCTGCTTTAAACTTGTTTTTGCTAGTAGAAGCTGCATCAGCTATCTCGCTTTCATTTATATTTAACTTAAGACCATTACGCCTGTCCATTAAGTAGTCAGAGTTTAATAATTTAACTACATCTTTCCAGTATTGTGGTTGATTAGCAACTGCCGCACCGGCTTTAAGCGGGTTGTTAAAGCTCCAATTTACATAGTTAATATTAGAAATCATCTGTAGCGCGGCAGATCTAACATTAAAAAACATTATAGCAGCATTAGATCCGTTAACATAATCCAACATTTGATTACTTAACCTGTTACCTCCAGTTAATCTGTTTTTACCAGCTTTCATTCTAGCTAATATGTTTTCTAAAGACTCTCTATACTTAGTACCATATATTGCCTCTAACTTGTTTAAATTTTCCTTACTATATATTTGATCTATATTAGCTTGCCATTCTTCTAAATACTTAGATCTTTTTCCTGTATTTATTAAGTCTATTAAATCTGTAGTTATAGTACCAGCTAACCAACTTTCACCTGGCTTAGCATAACCATCGCCTTTTGTAACGCTAAATATTTGATCTGCAAAAGCTTTTAAAACTCCATTTGATTCAACAGAGTTAATTAAATCAGCTTTATCAGTTTTGCTCAATCCAGGTGTTTCATATCCAGCTTTTTCAAACAAATAAACTCTTACAGCTTGCTCGTTAGTAAAACCTGTTTTAGCTTCTTTTCTTAAATCTTTAGGAACGTTTAACTGTTTTTTAAGTTCTTTAAAATCAGTTAACAACTGTACTCTATCTCTTGATAAGTTATCCATGGCTCTAGAGTAAGGATTAAGCAAGTTCTCTTTATACCAAGCCATTTGTTTATCTCCTTTTTTACCTTTAGCTAACGTAGAGTATATCAACCCTGTGAAATCTTCAGCAGAGTGAGGTATAAAGAATTTAAATTTACCTTTATTAGCTCCAATAGTTCTAGCTTTAGCAGCTGAATACTCTTTAAAGTATTCTACTCCTGTAGACTCTTCCAACAACTTGTTAAAGTCCATGTTTAGATCTTTAGAAGCTAGCTTTTGTTGAGTTTCAGATTTAACATCTATAACATTTAATACTTTCTCAACTGGAACTACTTGCTTTTTTCTAGGTTTTGTTATTTCAAAATCATAACTACTTTTTTCTGGTGTAATAAAGTTGTTACTTTCCCATATGTCTGTTTTCCAACCTAGTTTTTTAGCAACCCTGTCCATCAATGTAGTATATAGTTTAACTCTACTTTGCTCAGACTTAAGAGAAGAAAACTCAAGTCTTTTTATTTTAGGGTTTTTGCTTACAACATCTAATAAGCCATTGTAAACAGTTCTAATAACTTTAACAGCATTACCTGTGCCGGTGATGTCTATTCTACCACCTAAGTTAAATTCTACGTCAAAACTTCCTTTACTGTCTCTAGCATCTAAATTGAAATTATATTTTTTACCAGCTACTTCAAAAGTAGTTTTTATATTGCCAGCTTCATCTGTTTTCCAGTTTAATTTTTTCTTATCTTTTTCAGATTCTATTTTTAAATCTTTAGAAGCTCTAACTAATTGAGTTTTAGATTTAACATCGAGTAAAGACATGCCTTCTTTTGCAGCTTTAACGTTTTGAGGCGCATCATCTGCAAAATAAAAGTCATTATAACCTTCAGCTGCTTTATCAACTAGCCAATTTGCTTTAGCCTCACCTGTTGAATTACCTAATCCTGTTATATTTTTTAAAGGTATATTAATACCCATTTCTTTTAAAAACATGTGTATTGCAGGTGCAGCTTCAGGAGCTCTAGCAGTTAGTATGAACATGTCTCTTTCACCTTTAGCTTCTTTCATTGTCTTCATCAAATCAAACAATGGCCCTTTTTTACCTTCAACAACTCTGTTAAAGTCTGTAAAGTCCATAACCCAACCAGCATTAACCAATTCTTTTCCTTGCTCTGCAAATTGCTCAGCTGTTAAAACTTTTCTTTTACCGTCTCTTTTAGCAAAAACTTTACTATTAGTTCTAGCAACTGTATCATCAAAGTCAAATACTCTAATCTTCTTAACAGGTTTATCTTTTTCTCTAGCTAGCTTTAGTGATTCATCTATAGATTTAGCCTTGCCTAAAACTTCTTCTAGTGTAATATCTTTACTAGCATACACAACGCCAGTAGCATCTACTTCTTTTACATTGTCTTTTATTACACGATCTTTTTCTTTATAATACTCAGCGGCTTGTTTAGCTTTAACACCTTCTGATGATAGTTTTTCATAAGGTATATCTTTTAACATTTTCTTAACAGCTTCAGCTCCGTATTTTTTAATCATCATTTCAGATACTGTCATGCCGGCGTACTCACCAGCTATGAATACTTGGTCTTGACCTGAGTTTTCTTTAACAAAAGTATTTACTAAATCGTTTTCTGATACTCTACCTTTACTTCCTTTATATTCTTTAGAGTCTTTTAAACCTTGCAACTCTTTAGGTATTAAATGTTGAGCAACTCCATCAACCATTATATCTATTAAGGCTTCTTTATTTTCTATAGAAGTTTTACTGTTTTTAATTTCGTGAAAACGCTTCATTATATTAAACATCTCCAAAGCATGCTCATTATGAGTTAAGTCTGTAGATTTACCTTCTTTTTGTTTTGGCTTAGTAGTTACACTCATCATAGGTACTAAACCTCTAGGTAGTCCACTTGAAGCACTTGTTTGTAGTTGACCTAAGAACAAGCTTTCAGAGTTATTAAGACTTAATATAGATTTAAAAAACTCTTTATAAGCATATCTATTTGCTTTGTATGTAGCATCAATAGCCTCTTGTGTAGTGCTAAAGTCTTTTAATGCTTGTTGACTTGAGTATATTTTTTGTTGCTCAGTTAGCCAAGATTCAGGATTTTTATCATATAGTTTAGCAAACACTTCACCTCTAGCTTTGTTACCATCTCCTTTTCCCCATTTAGGTTGAAAAGCATATTTAGTTTTTTCTATATATTTTTTAGTTTTTTCTTTGTTTTTTACTTTACCAAAGTTAGGATCTTCTAATATGCTTCTTATAAACTCAGCGCTTGATTTAACTCCAAAGCTTTTTTTAGTCATAGTGTCTCCATTTTTAAATTTACCACCGTGACCAGTATAGTCTCTAAACTTTAACATACTATTAGAGTTCAAAGAATTTAACATGTAGCTAAAAACAGTGCTGTTTCCGGCTTCTAACATATCTAAATCAAAGTCTTTAAATATTTCTTTAATAGTATTTTGATATTCTTTTATGTTTTTATCAGTTATTGCTACGGTTTTGTACTTAACACCGTCAAATTTTCCAGCTCCTTGATATTCAACTTTTAATTCTTTATAAAGCTTTTTATAATCTCCTAGCTCTTTTTCAGCAAATATTTTAGCATCTTCTATGTTTAAGCCTGTTGCTTCAGATAGATCTTTAACGTAAGCATCAAAATCTTTAACATCCTTTTCTTCTATTAATCTTTTAATTTCCTTGTTATTTGTAGGATCATTTATAATTTTCTCAAAAGAGCTTAATACTTCTTGAACTCCTTTTTCAGACATACCTGTTTTTCTTATTATTTCAGATATATCATTTAAATCTACTATGTCTCTACCTTCATCTCTTAAATAAGCTAAAGCTTTTAATCTTTGCTCTTGAGTAATATTCTTTATTCTCTCTATACTTTCTATAAATATAGGTTTAGAAGCCATAGCTGGCGACTTACCAGAAGATAAGTTTTCTTTTTCATTAACTGTTAAACCATCTTTTTTTCTTATAGTTCTATTAGTTATAGCTTTTCCTGTTTGATGTATTAAAGCTTTTACTCTTTGATCTATTTTACCGTTTTCTTTTAATGTCTGCAGCTTATCACCACTTATGCCAAAATACTCTTCAAACTTTTCTTTATTAAAAGGTTTTTTATTTTGCTCAATTAAACCAGGCCCTGTTTTAGCTCTTTCTCCTTTAGTGTAAAACTCATTTAATAACACGGTTTGAACTCCAGTAGACGTGCCTCTAATACCTTCTCTAGCTCCTTCTCCAGCTAAACCGTCAGGAAGTAAATCATAAAGCATTTTACCGTTATCTCTTATAAACTCTTGAGATGATATAACTTCTTTACCAGACAATCTTGTAGATCCTTTTTTAACTTGACCATTGTCGTCATTAACTTTAGATTCTTTTACACCAAACTCAGAAGCTACATTTGAAAGATCAGGAGTTTCTTTGTAAGATTCAGGCAATTTATCTAATCTAGTAGATATATTTTCTTCTGTAGATTTTTGTTTAGTAGGTTCTATAATAGTTATTGGTTCTATTAAAGCTTTACCTTCGGCATCTGTTTTACCTTCTTCAAATTCAACTCTCTCAACTCCACCAACAGCATCCTCCATTTTCATAGTTTCCATAGCTATTTCAGCTCCTTCACCACTTATAACATTTTTAAATATTATTTTATTACCTTCTCTAAAACCTAGTTTAGATTCAACTATAGCATTACCTATCTGTAATCTTAAATTGTCTATAGCATATGCTCCAAATGGTACTTCTAAATTTTCTACTTGTCTTTTTCTTTCAGTAAACTGTTCAGCTGTTTCACCAGCTTTTTGCTTCATATTTTTAGTTTCACCATACAACTCAGCGTATCTATAAAGCTTTTTATCTAAAGCTTCTTTCATAGCATCTCTATCAGTAGAGCTTTTAAAATTAAAATCAGATTTAGCTTCCCATGTTTTTAAAACGTTTTCAACTAACGGCGTATTGTTCCAGTACAAGTTAAACACATCAGCATCTGTTTTAGCCTCGTAAGCTGTAGGTAATTCTTCTCTAGCTTGATTAGCTTTTATTTCTTTAACTACTTTTTCATTTTCTGCGGCTCTTTCTATAGAAGAAGCTTTTATATCAAGACCTTCTTTAGAAGCCATTGTTTTAGCTTTCTTGTAATTAGCGTCGATGTTTGCTGGATAATATTCTACGTCTGATAAATCTACTTTACCTAAAGCTGCAAATTGACTAGCTGACACATCGGAAACATAACCTCTTTGATATTCCTTACCTAAGTCACCTAACATTTTAACTAGATCTTCAGCTGTTTTAGGTTCACCAAAATTACCTAATCCATACTTTTTTCTAATTAATCTAAACTCAGATTTTAATTCTTTAACTAAAGATCCAGCTAAATATTTGTTTTGGTAATACATTTTAGGATCTGATAGAAGCTCAGTTAAGAAAGCTATATACTCTTCGCCCTGCACGTTTTTATCCTTATACTTCTCTTGTATGCCTCTTCTTAATTCAGTGTCTTTAAACGCGCCGAAATCAACTCCTTTAAACATCTCACGCATCTTGTTAGTAAATATAGTTTTAGCTTCTGGATTGTTTTTAAAATAAGCGTTAAAAACTACGTGAGATAGTTCATGTAAAGGTTTTCCAGGAGTGTATTTACTCAAGTCTATTAATATTTTGTTTTCACCTGGTATGAACTCAGCTGTATTGCCTTTACCCATTTGTGAAGCAGCGTCTTCAGCTTTTAAAAATACAACTTCTGGAGCCACAAATGTTGACTCTCCATTTTTGTTTTTCTTAGCAGCTTCTCCAATAGCTTTAAATATAGGATTTGTTATCTGTTTGTTAAAATTCTTTTCAAAGTCTGGGTTTAACTCAAACTCTCCTTTTTCGTTTTTTATTCTTTCTCCAGTTAAAGGATCTGTAGCAAATGGATTTAAAGACTGATATTGAGTTCTTATGCTCATCATTTGATCTACAGTCTTTATAGTCTCACTTACTTTAGATATTTTATCTAAAATAGCTTTAGCTTGTTTTCCTTCTGGAGTGTTTTGTTTAGAAAGATTAAATAACTCTTCTTGTATTTTGTAGTTTTTATCACCTCTAGTTACGGGTATTTGTTTTCCGTCTTTATTTAACTTTGGCTCTGGTATTATATTAATACCATTTTCTACTAATAATCTTTGACCTTCTTTTGTTAGTTCATTAGATCTATTAGAAAGCTTGTTCATTTCTCTACCTAAACTACTATTAGATTGCCAATCTCTACGTTTAAAATGTTGAACACCAGTTAGTTTAAACATCATTACATTAGATATAAACCTTTTAGTAGCTTCATCAGTGTCTCCATATAGACTATCCATCGCTGTTCTAAAATCTCCATTGTCTAACATGTCATCAACAACAGCGTGTATTATTTCGCTGCCTTCTATAGACATAGCTCCAGCAGGTCCAGCTTTAGCATACTTATCCATTAAAGTGTTTAAACCTACTCTATGTTTTTTAAAGAATTTTATAGGTTCAAAAACTTTTCCTAATCCAAAGAACATTGCTCCAGTGCCTAGTCCAAAATCAGCAGTAGTTGCTTGCATTTTAACTTCTTCTTTACTAGCCATAGCTACTGTTCTCCAGAACTTAGGTAATCTAGCTATTGCAGCTGGTGTTCCCATACCACCTGTAGCTGCTTCAAATAAAGCAAATTCAAGTAACGTTGGTATAAAGCCACCTGTAGCATTAGCTGTCATTTCAGATAACCCCATTTCAAAGTTTTCTTTCTGCTCTGGACTTAGTTTTATAGGTTCTGCTTTACCAGTTTGTACGCTTTTAGAGTTGTTCACTATAGATACAACTTTTTGTATTTCATCTAATTTATTTCTAGAACTTTCACCTAGTACTTTTTTTACTTCTTCCTGGTTGTAACCACCCCATTGCATTAAAGCAGCTTCGCCAGTAGCTCTAGCTCCAGTTTCTATAAAGCCAACAACATTAGCAGCTACACCAGTTAAAGGAACTTCTAAAGTTCCAAACTTAGTAGGTATAGGTAGTTTATATGTTTTACCATCTGTAGGTTTTTTTATTAAAGCAGGATCTTCTCCTAGTTCTACTAGTTTGTATAAACCTCTAATTTCAGCTTCAGTTTCTAACTTTTCCTCTTCCCATATTCTATAATTTAAAATATCTTCACCTTTTTTTCTAGCTAAAACATTATCTAAACCACCCTTATAACCGCCAGCTTCTTCAGTTCTAACGCCTAAATTGTATAAATCATTATAAGTTAAATCAATTTCTTCTATGTCTTTTAAAGTTTCTGTATCAACTAGTCTAATTCCTCCAATAGCAAACTGATCAGTAACTGTAGATATATTAAAGCCTTTTGCGTTTAAATAATTTTTAACTTTAATTATTTCTGAAGCTTCTTCAACTAATAAATCTTTTAAATTAACTTTAATTTTATCTTTTCTACCTCTATCATCTAAATACTCTGTTTCTAGTATTTTATTATTCAACAAATTTCTACTTAAATCTCTAGCTGACAAGTTTTCTAAATCAGTTCCTTCATTAGCAAACATATTTAAAGCTGTACCCATATTAGCTGCATTAGCTTCTATTTGTTTTAACTCTTCTTTTTTCTTATCAGAAACATTTAAAGTATTTACCCAATTACCAGTAGCGTCCCAAACACCACCACCAAGCTCTTTTTGTTTTTTAACTAACTCTTCTTTTTGCCTTTTAAATTCAATTATTCTAGCATTGTCTTGTGAGCTTCTACCTTCTTTTAATTCTAGCTGTTGAATTTGCTCGTTAATGTCTGATATATTAGTGTTTAAGTTTTTTAATTCTACTTGACCTTTTGTTAAATTATTTTCTAATACATTTATTTTAGAATTTCTATATTCTTGAGTAGCTTCACTTCTGCCAAGGTAATTTATAGCGTCTTGTTGAATTCTATCATTGGCTATGTCTTCAGACTTAGCATCGATAAGCCCTCTCATTTTGCTACCTTCTTCACCGTATATAGCGTAAAAACTATCTTCAGTTATATTTAAACCAGTTTGTTGTTTAACTTGGTTGTAAACGTAGGTTTCAAATTGTTTTTGCTCCTTGTCAGACAACTTATTAAAACTAGCAGATAAAGATTCATTTTCTGTTCTTATGCCTGGAAAAACTTTTTTAAGGTTTGTAGCAGCGTCTATAGCTATGCCTTCTATGCTATTTACTATTGTTAGCATTTCATTAGCTTCAGGACTTCTACTTTCACCACCATAAGTAACGCCTAACTCTTCTGGCAAAAACGGAGCTGCTTTTCCTTCTTCTTCTATTATTTCTACTTGATTATACAGGTTGTTTGTTGAAGTATCTCCATAGTCGTCATAATTAACAGCCAAGCCTGTTTTGCTATACACTTCTTGTTTTACAGGATCTGTTTCAGTCTTTTTACTTACAAATTCTTTAAACTCATTAAAATCACTAAACTGAAAAGATGTACCTGCTAAATCAAAGCTTTCTTCTTCACCTGTTAATTTATTTTTTGCAGTAATACCGTTAATATCAAATGTTGATTCTTCAAATTCAAAGTTAGGATAAAGCTTAGCTAGTTTTTCCTTGTTTTTCTTTAAAAAGTTTTCTTCAGTATCTGTCCAGTCTTGCTCTGTTATTTCGAGTTTTTCTTCTTTAACAGGTTCTTTAACAGGTTCTTTAACTGGGTCTTGATTTACATTTGAAAAACCAATATCAACTTTAAAAGTTTCAATGTCTGGTATATCAAAGTTTTCACTAACCATACTTTCTCTAAACTGTAAAAGCTTAGACTCGTCTTGCATATCTACTTTAAAAGTTTCGTAATCTGGTAAATCAAAAACTTCTAAACCGTTTTGATAAAGTTGACTTAATACTTTTTCGTTCATATTAATTATAAGCTTTTTTCTTTTTTGGAGTTGCACCTATAAAAGCCTCGTTTAAAGCTTCGTTGTCTTGTAGTAAGTTTTCAAAATTAGGATATATATTCCATCTACCATATTGATCTTTAGTATAAAGTGAGTTAGCATCAGCTTTTTTCATTATACCCGCGTCTATGAGAACTTTTCCAGAAGCATATTTATCTGGATTTAAACTTGTGAATTTTTTAATAATTCTTACTTTCTTTTTTGTTGGAGACATTGGTATCGTCCTTGTTTCTTCTTGACCTCCCATGTTTGTAGTAACTGTCGATTCGCCTTTTAAGTTCTCATCTATCCAGCTTTTATATGACAAGCTAATAGGTTTCTTGTCGTCACCGTCACCATCTTCTTCATCGCTTTTAGGTAGCGAAACATCTATCGTTAACACATCGTTTTTAGGTCCAAAAGAGTTTCTAGCCATATCGACTAAAGCTTGTTGAGCTATTCTTCTTTGTTCATCACTATTTTCCCAATTGCCTTCACCGCCTAGATTTAACCAAAAACCTTTCATTTTATCATTATCATTCAATATAGGTATAACAGCTTCGTTTAACCTATTATCATAGTTTGAACCTTTTTTTAAGTAGTATTGATCTTTAGTAGTGGCTACTGTTTGACCTTTGACGTTTTTAACTTTAGTTCCTTTTCTAATTTTAAATTCACTATCGTTTTCTTTCATCATAATATCATGAACAGCTTGCAAAGCTTCTCTTGGATCTTCTACAAAGTTAATAGGATAATCAGGGTTTTCTCCACTCATTATAGCATTTAAACCTTCTATAGATATTTTTTGTCCATCTTTATGAACTAAAAATGTTTTACCATCTTCAATAACTGTAGATACATTACCACTTCTAGTAGGTGAATACATATCATTAAACAATTGTGCTATTTCAAAAGTTTTACCAGAACCATCATATATAAAAGACCCAACTTCACCTTCTTCTTTATTCATAGCATCTTGAATCCTTTTACTAAAAGCGTTTATATTTGGTATTGCAGTTTCTATATTTTTTAATGATTGGTCAAATACTGCTAATTTAGCATAACCATCAGCTGGATCTATATTACCAAGTTTAATATCAGAAACAATACTAGCATATTCTTTAGCTTGTTGCATTTGAGCTTTTTTAAATCCTTCATCAAAAGTTTCTCCACCAGCTTGTTCTTCGCCAGCTATCATCTTCATTTTTTGATCTAGGTAATTTAACTGTTCTTGCTTTATACCTTCAAGTTTAGCTTTTTCTGCTCGCCAGTCTTGTAGCGCAAATTGATATTCAATATCTTTTTGTCTACCCACCTGTCTAGCAGCGTCTCTTGTTAATCCACTTACACCAGTTAATCTACCTGGACTTATTGTTTTTACTCTTGGCATAATTTATTGTTTTTAATCTATTTATTTTCTTCATACCACTCCAGCAATTTATCTTTATTCCACATTTGGTTTTTCACGTACTGTTCGTAGAAATTTGGTTCTGCACTTGCTGACTGGCTAACATTTAACGACGGGCTATTACCTGGATCCATGAGCTGCATACCTGCCACTTGATCTAAACCTGCCTGATTTGCAGCATTTGAAGCGTTTGTAGTAAAGTTTGTATTATTAATATTAGTGTCAAAAATTTCATTTGCTAGAGTTAAACTATCACCATCTGTATTATCAATTAAACTGTTTTGCATTCTTTCTTGATAATCTCTTTCTATTTCTTGCTGTGCTGCTCTATTTCTCATATTAGCATCGTCCATAAAAGTTTTGTCTTGCTGGTTGTTATTTAACTTTTGTCTTTTATTTATGTTGCTACCTAACCCTCTAGCAGCTTGTAAACCTAAGCTACCTAATGCTCCAGCCATGTCAGCTGCTCTTTCGCCATAAGCAAACTGCTCCGTACGTAATTGATCAGCTTTACTCTGCTCATAATCCATTTGTTGGCCTTTTCTTTGTATTTCAGCATTTTGAACCATTATTTCTCCTTGAGCTTTTAATCTTTCATTAAACGCTTCTTGCTTTTCAATATCAGCAGCAATACCAGCCTTGCTTCTTAACGCTGCTTGAGCAAGTGCAGTTGCGCCACCTGCGGATGCTCCCTGAGCTCTCAGTGTATCTAGCGTGTTAGCTAAAGCTTTATCAGTTTCTTCCATTTTAATCTGATTAGCTTGAGTAGCTACACTTAAGTTTTCATATGGATTATATATAGGAGTTTCCATATAATTTTTCATAAGAGTATCAACATAACCTTGTTGTTTCTTCAAATCAGTTTTAGCTTTTCTATTTTTTATAAAAGCATCTACACCTAATATAGCAGAGGGTACCGCTGCTCCTGCCACCGCCCACATATTATAAGTTTGATTAGGTCTTTGTAGACCATCTAATATCGCTTGTATTTCTTCTGTTGTCATAATATTTTATCTTGATGATACTGCAAATTCTGTTGATACAGCAAATAATTCTTTTGTTCCGCCAGGTCTAGTAGTAGAGTCTGTAGATAATTTAACTGTAGCAAAATATCCTTTTATACCTGTCATAGAAGATCCAAACACTACTTCGCCAGGCGTTGCTTCACTGTTATTAACTAGATTAGCATAATATTTATTTTCTTTTAAATAAAAACCAGCTCTATAAGGTATACCTCCTTCAGTGTATAAACCTTCTTCATAGCTTTTTACTGAATTAGTTTGGTCTAAATTACCATCTATGTTTGGCTGTATATTATATGTGTCAGAAATAAAACTATCTACTTGCCATCCACTACTACCTTCGTAGTTTATTGTTTTAAAATTTTTGTTTGTTGATGGATTTGCATTAAATACAAACTCTATAGAAGAGTCGCTAGACAGCCCATAATATTCATTTGCGTTTGCTTGTTCGTCATAATGAAGATATAAAGAGCCGTTTTTAGCTGTGTAAAAGTTGCTTTTTAAACTAAAAATAAACGCAGGTCTGTACGTGTAAAAAGTAGTCCAACCACTAACTCTTTCACTAAAAGCAAGCGTATTATAATAATCACTTGTATCGTCGATGCTTTTACTACCAGAATGTCTTTGTATTGATAATATATAATTATTCTTATAGTTATCAAAACCACCTTCTATTTTGTCCTTTTCATAATGAGTAAATCTTATATTTGGAATAGTAGACACGCCTGGAGAATATACTTGCAAAGGTCCATTAGATAAATAAACAGCATAAAAAGATGTACCTGATATAGAAATAGTACCAGTTCCAGTTACAAAAGAGTTTACTGTAGTCCAAGTTCCAGAGCCTGCTGGATCTAGGTTTATTTGAACTTGAGAACCTACTGTAATATCATTAAAATCGTCTTCGCCTCTATTTACCAACTTAACCCAAGCTCCTAGTGGAGCTGGAATAGCAAAACCACCAACTTGAGGCACTTGTGGCCCTTGAGTTATTGTTCCACTTGAAACATTGTAATCTAAAACATAACTAATAGTATTAACTTGTCTTTTTTCTTGAATTTTAGAAAATTCATCTCTAAAGTAATCTTTCATTCCATATTGAGATATTTCAGTTAAACCATCTCTTGATAACCTCATTACAGAATTTCTATCTTTATCAGTAAAATATCTTCTAAAACCAAACACCGCAAAACTTTCTGGATTTCTACTAATACCATAGTCTCCAACATAAGGGGTTATTTGACCTATAACTACATTTGAAACAGTATTAATTGGTGTTCCCTCCGCTGAATATATAGCGTCTTTATCTACTAAACCTTTACTAACTTTGTTTTCTTGAAATATAGTTAAATTATTATCCATAGCATGTATAAACTGAACTGACCCATTATGAGGATCAACTGTTTTTGTTATATCTTCAGCTATTGAAAAAACATTTGTATTATTTACACTTGTTCTACTATTTATAACTCCAGAATATATTAAACTACTTTTTCTATGTTTAACATTATTTGTTTCTTCCTTTAAATAAGCTCTTACTCCAAAATCAACTTGCGTGTTATTGTATCCTCCTCTGATTCTTGATTCTTCAACTACAAAATTAGAACCATTAGTTTCACTATAAAATTGATTAGCCTGTTCATAAACGTTTGAGAAAGGCGCGGTTGTAGATGTAGATGGAAAATTTGGAAAACCATCATTTGAGTTATCTAAAAAAGGTACACCAGGAAAAAGTTTTACAAAACTAGGGTTTGCACCAGCGTTATTTGATATATTTGGAGTAGTTATCTGTTTCAACCAAAACGAATTATAATACTTAACTTCTAAATTAAATCCCATTATTTTGTTATTATAAATATTAATCCATAAGTATTTGAAGTTTTAAAACCAGGAGCTCTAGAAGCGTCGTCAACGTTTACTTCTATGTAGTATAACCAAGCGCCCCTATAGCCATCTATTACTATTGGACTTCTTTTAGGTAGGCTAGAGTTACTTGGGATACCACCAATATATCTAATTACAGCGGAGTTTCCATCTGGTGAAATTTCAAAGTCACTAGTTTTATCAATACCATCTATAGGGCTAGTTGGTTGCCCGTCAGAAAATCTCTTATATAAACCGGTGTCAGATGATGATAATTTATTAAATAGTATATCGTATCTTTTTGCTGATAAAATCTTATATTGCATTCCTAAACATCTATTTATTGATGCGTTTATGTTACTAGGAGTTCTCTGGTCGTTACTAAAATCAAAAGATGTAATATTGTCGTACCCATTACTACTAAAAGATAAAGTAGCAACTATATTTCCAGCATAAATTAAATTGTCGTTTGATCTAAATGTTGCTCTAGCTAATCTTACATAAGGATCTTGACTATCAACTATTATGGTACTTGTAGCGCCGCTAGGAACATTTACAAAAGCATCAACATTAGCTAACATAGCTAGCGAAGTGCCAGACTGTGTAGTAGATGTTTCAACCCTACCTCTAAAACCGCCAAGATTAGTATCATTTCCATATATTACTGGTTTTACATTTGTTAGCTCAATATTAGTAGAGGCTTGAACAGTTGGATACCCATCAACGCTTAAGTCAAAAGTTATGTTATAATTGTTTAAATTATTTGAGTTAGATATATATGGTGTTCTAGAACTAAGCGCTAAAGCATATGTAGCTGGAGTACTAGGAGTTGATGGAGCTTGTATTTGTTTTAAATAAAATGGATAACTTGATACTGTTGCTCCAGATGCGTTAGTAACATTATTTATAGTTATTGAAGTAGTTGGATCTTGAACAAAAGTTCCATTTGAGTTTATTATTTGGAAAGTGTTTGTTATATTGTCATTTACTTGTTGATTTTCTAACCAACCAGTAGCTACAGCGTTTGATATTCCGGCAGGTGCTTTTGTAGCATAATCACCTGGTGAAGTTACTATAGAATTGTTTAAATCTGATATTAGACCAGATGTAGATGTTTCATAGTATATTTCTATAGAAGATTTAAATGGTTTAGTTTCAAAAACACATAAATCTTTAGCAAACTTCCAAGATGTATTCTCTTGATCTGCTTTGCTAAAACCAAGCCTCTTACTAGTAGATAAAGTGGCTATTAAAGGGTTTTTATTTACATTTAAATAGTAAGGGTCAATACTTCCTTCTTCAACTGCTCCTCCTGGGTATATAAATGTGTCTTCTAAGTATTGAGTATGCGAAGAATTTATAGAGTTTAAATAATGTAAATCTATATTTTTCTTATCTGTCCAATCACCAAGTTCTCTAAAAGGACTTATAGAAGTTATTTCTATTTCAGATATGTTATTATTTTGTTCGTTTATACTAGGAGCATTAGGAGTTGAAGCGTGAGTTTGTTTTACTACATTATATAAAACTGTACTAGAAGCATAAACACTATCAGAAGGCCCAACTTCTTTTAAATCTCTTGGTATTTTATTTATATTATCGTTAAATAAAGCAATACTACTTACTTTGCCAGTTTCTTGAAAAGTTAAAGGAGTATCATTTTTAGTATATATTATATTACCACTAGTAATACCAGGAACATACACGTTATAGTAGTCTTGTTCTAGCTGTTTAACAACTACCTTATAAGTATACCAACCAGTTGGATTTTTCTCTGACCAAACACCATTGTATGTCTGAGTCTTTTCTTTTGGTATCTCTTGAGAAAATAAAATACTTAAAGATTTACCAGGCCACTCTAAAGGATTTGAGCCTCCGCTAGTGTATGGATTAAAAAGTGTTGATGTTAAAGAGTTATTATTAAAAACTTCATCATTTATTATAACATTAGAAGATCTTCCATATCTATCTTGTAAGACTATACCAACCTGATATGACCTATTTTGCTTTAAATTATGGTTTAAAAATTCTTTTTTATTATTAGTAGAAACTGTGCCTTTGTCTACTACACCTAGGCTATACTCTAAACTACTAGGTGTTTCGTTATTTTGTAAAAAATTACCATAAACAATTCTATTACCAACTGACTCTTGTGTTTTAGCTCTTAGTGGAACTATGTCGCTAACTCTAACAACTTCTTTTTCTGGTAAAACTTTAGTAGGTTTTTGAGAAGTATAATTATATATAAAAGTAGAGCTTAAAGATTCTACTACACATTTAGCATCTGTTCCACCTGTTTGTGCAGGTATGGTTATAATATCTCCAATAGTATAACCCTCTCCTGTGTTATTAATAGTCGCAGATGTTAATCTGCCACTACCGTCTATAGCTATATCAACAGTTAAACCAGAACCAGCTCCGCCTGTTGTAGAGTAATTAACAGCAGTGCCTGGTGCTGGTGAAAAACCATTTCCAGGATCTTGAAGTGTTAACGTAGAAGGTAGACCTATTATAGATGGTGAGTTAACACCTACATCTGAAACTACTTTTACATTTTGCTCATCAGAAGCTTTATATACTATTTGTATTTCTTTTACCTTTAATCTAGATCTTAGCTCATTTATTTTATAGGGAAGATCAATAACTAATCCAGCTGTAGTTATTTGGTTTTCCATAAAACTAACAACACTAGATTCTTTAGTTTTATCATCATCACCCTGTATAAAATAACCATATTGCTTAGGCACAAAAGCGTGTTGAGAAAATGGTGCTAGTAAAGAATATTCATCATCATCGTATTTAAATCTATAGCTAAATCTAACAAATTTTTCTCTTAATAATTCTTTATCACCTTTAAAGTTTATATTGTAATCTGGGTTTTTTATTTGAAAAAGAAAATGACCACTATCCCAGCCTAATGTTGACGGTATATCAATTATTGGAACTGGAGTTCCGCTTTCGTTACTTTTTAAAAAAACTTTAGCTGGCGTTGCATTGGAGTCTATGTTTTGTACATACGCATGCCCAGCGTCAGGATCGCTAGAACTAGTAACTCTTATAGGGCTAGATGGTGCCCCACCACCTAAATGTCTGACAATGTCAGTATAGGTTGTAGCGCCGCTAGATTGTTCATCAAATATTAACGTGTCAGTTGCTTGGTTAAGTATTTGACCAGGTGCTCCAAAAAAAGCTGGCAGCCATTCTTCAGATTCATTTTTTAAAGTAGATTCAATAACTCCTTTTGTATTTTTTAAAAAAGAAATAGAACTGTAAGGTGCGTATTTAGCTACTGAAATATGATCTTCAGAAGTGTAATATGTTTCAGGGTTTGCAATTGCAGTTTTTACATTTATTTTTCTAGGTTGATTTCTATTATCTGTAAAGAAAAGTAAATCTTCTACTATATTTACACCACTTATAGGATGTGTTTTTGAAAAGTTTAAAAAAGAGCCAGAAACAAGAACATCAAAAACTATACTAGAAGAATTAATATCTGTAGTACTACTTGAAGAAGGTATTTGACAGTAGCATATATAATTAGCTCCAGAATTTCTTTGAAAAACATATTGATTTTCCGTAGCAGATGCTGTGTCTAAAGATAAATTACTCAACTGATCTATAGATGTATCTGTAAAGTTAGTTATAAAAAAGAATATTCTATTATTTTCAGTATCTACATGCTGTCCTATTACTTCTAAATTAAAATCTGTTAAACCAAAGCTAGTTAAAAGTTTGTTTCCTCTTATGTTCTCTAGAGCCCCAACGCTAGATCCTTCAGAAGAGCTAACACTAATATTTTGGCCATCTCTATACTCACCATTTGGTATAAGTCTAGCGTCTAAGTCTTTATTCATCTTAGACTTTAAAAAAGTATTTTTAATTTCTGGCATACTTAATGTTTAATCCATTTAGATTTGTTTC
>JAAHTH010001427.1_pt1 | contig 20919 bp, 31 predicted proteins | sample 6116091 | NCBI WGS metagenome assembly JAAHTH01 (sample SAMN13939990, study PRJNA603662) | sponge metagenome | isolation source: marine sponge | host: Mycale hentscheli | place: New Zealand | collected 2006 | reverse complement strand
GACCAACAACTCCTTGCGGTCCCTGCGGCCCTGTCGGCCCAGGAGGCCCTCCAGGGGGCCCAATAGGGCCCGTTGGCCCCGTCGGGCCCGTTGATCCTTGGGGTCCATTCGGACCAACCAAACTAAACCCAGGAGGCCAAACACCGCTAACTTTAGGCCCAAAGAAATAATTATTACTTGTGTTTAAGTAATAATCCCCATCGACACCAGTAACACCTTGTGGGTCGCCAATACCGTACAGAATTGTTGCACCAGCTGGACCAATCGGACCCAACGGCCCTACTGCTCCTGCAGCTCCTGCAGGCCCAGGACCGCCAGCAGTACCAGCATTAGAAATTACCTGCCAGTAAGAGCTGCCCGAAGATGGAGTGTTGCCTGAATTAGCTGATCTACATACATATGATCCGTTGCTGTATTCAACAACGTCACCAACCGAATACGACACCCCAGAAGACCACGTCCCCTGGTAACGAAAACCGTCAGCATAAGAAATGAGGTTTGTTCCACCCCCAACATCATTTATGTATGTCGTACCTGTTGCCATTACTCAAGCGCTCCCAACCGCTCATCAATGTCTTGCACCGCTTTAACTAGCATCGCAAGCATCGACTTATCCCGATAAACAATCGGATCGCCGTTTTCGTCATACAAGGTTGCGTCAGGAGCAGCTTCGTGGACTTCTTCAGCAATGAAACCAAGCTCAGGAGTTTGTGTTTCATAATCCAAACCAGAGTTAGTGGCAACTCGTTCGTTCCAACGGAACGTACGAGGCTTTAACGCTCGAAGTTTTGTCCAGTTCTCTTCAGTTCCAACATCTTCTACGTCTTCTTTGAAACGAATCGACGAAGAACTAACGCCAAGCTGATTAGTTCCGCTTGTCGTAATGACAGCGCCAGTTCCTGAAAGCGTCGGCCAACCCTGTTCTGCATGTAGAGACAACTGGCCTGTGGACTGAGCGATAGCAAGATGTGGTGTGTTGTTGTGAACAAATCTGAACCCAGGACCAATGTTGACGCCACCAACTGTGATCGTGTCGTTCCATTCTAAATAATCGTGATCGTTTGTCCCATAGTCGTTGCCCATATACATGCGGGCATAATCAAATCCTGTTTGCACACGAAGCTCACCAGCAATATCGACATTCGCTCCAACATTCAACCACTGGCAGTCAATACGGGTACCTGTTCCAAGCAAATAATCGGTTGAAGTCCCAGGATTGCTTTCGTTTTTGTTGGTATGCCCAATAATGTCGCCACGAATCGCTATTGAACCGTTGATAACTAAACGATATTCGGATTCTGGTCGGCCTGATTGCACGCCTCCTGGGGGAACGTACCCTTCGCCAGCACGACGAGAGTACACCGAATAACGGTGACTCTCAGTCAAGTAGTTTCCAGCATCCGCTGCAGGAGCAGCTACGTCTGACCCCATAGAAAGCCAGTGGACGTTATTGCCAGGACCAGCAACGCCACCTGGCGCTGAAGTGCTTAAGAAGTTTGCTCGATAAGCAAGATCTTTTAAGAAGCTTCCAGCAGTATCAAGATTAATATTAGTACCAGTACTCAAACCAATAACATTATTTTGCGTGCTATTTAGATAGAAATGGTTTGTTGCTCCAAGAGAAACAGTTCCCGTACAAGTGATAGCCCCACTAGTCAACGTTCCCGTAGCACTAGGATCAACTGCTCTCAACAACCCTGGATAACTAGCAAGGTTACCTGGATCTCCGTTAATAAAGTTCTTTACTCTATTCCAGTTATCGTTATGCTTCGAAGCTTCAATAGCTTGACCTGCCGTTGCTTCATGCGGATAAGCAAAATCGACCATTAACGCAGTCTCCTCTGTAAATATGTAAACGCCATAGCATTCACTTCCCAAGCCTCATCGTTGGTAGTGGGACCATCAATCTTTACTTGTATAGCTTTAGCCGTTCCGAGTGTCGGTAAACGTTCAATGTTTGTGACGGTAGTGTTCGGTTCCCCAGCCCATGTGCTTGCATTAGAAGCTGGACCCCATATTCCAGAACCAGTTGTTCCTGACGAATTCTGCCAAGTAGCAGGTGCCGTTGATTCTGTTTGAACACCAAAAAGCATTTCTTTCGTGTAATCAGAACTGTTGTAATCAACATATAGTTTTGCGTTCAAAGCAACCGTGTTGTCTGAACTCACAACAACTCGAGGTTTTCCCCAACGTTTTCTAACAATCGGGTTACCACCCACAAGCCAACTTGAGGTGTATGAGCTGTCTATATGAGAAGCAACAGAACCATAAAAATCTGATTCTAAATTTTGTTCTAAATGAATAACGCGACCTGAGTTCTCTTCGCAACCTGCCAAAAGCTTTTGCGAATCGTTAGGTGGAGCAAATGTCAACAAAACATTTGCATCAATATCTGTCATCGTCCAAGCGCCCGATGAACCTAACGTCGGATCATAAATTAATACTCGACGTTTAGCGTTATTCCCGCTTGTGTCATCCCAATCAACAGAAACGTATAAACGGTTCTTAAACCAAGCAAGCTGTGGTGCAGTGTTGAACTGCAACCTGCCATCATCAATTGCTGGCTGCAATTTTTCGAACACCCACACAAACTGTTGCCCATTGTACATCCATACGCCTTGACGGTCGTACCAGAAAAACACTCCATACGGAGTAGACACAGGGGAAGACAAGGAAATAGATCCAACGTCTTGAGTTAAAGGAACTACTTGAAATGAATCAGAAGTGTGACCGTATAAGGCGTGAACACTATTAGTTTTGAATATGAGAAGTCTGTCAGCAAAAGGAAGCAAAGCTGAAATTTCGTCGCCCCGTTCCCCTACGTTGACATCAACGTAATCGTAATCTTGCCAAGATTCTGGGTCGTCTAGTTTTGACCAACGAACACGATTCGAATGAGCTGTTGAACTTTCGGTAGTATGACCAACCCACGCAAAGTTATTCCAATGACATGTGTATTTAGCTATAGGGTAATTTCCTGCTGAACCATTGACATTTGACGCAAGGTTTGAAGCAGTTGTTCCATCGTAAACAAACGACGCAGCATCTCCCGAAACTCCATAAAACTTGTTATTAGTTGTTTGCCCATACAAACGATCACCGTTTGCTACTGACACACCTGAAAGCGCAGTAAAATCACCTGTAGCAGACTCGGCAACAGTAGTTCCATGAGAACAAATAACTCGAGAAGTGCCTCCATCAGGAGTGAACTGTGCCAACCCAGTAACATCTTGATTCAACGTCGTTCCGTTACGAGCGTTTACACCAAGACGCATTTTGATGCCGCCTCGAGGGTCCACATCAACATTTAACATCGCAGGACTCTCTGAAGGTGCAAGATTGAACTGGTCAGAACGCAAGTTCAGACCACCACTAAAATCTTGAAGCATTTCTAGTTTGTAACCAGACTTAGACTTAGGCATTCATTACTCCCAGCTATACCGTAAACGGCCTGGAAGATAAGATTCTGCTATCCATCGAGAACTTCTACGTCCATTTAACCGTAAAGGTTGTGGAGCAGGAGAATCAAGATGACGGGCTCGAAGGTTATCAAGCTCAGAAAGAAACAAAGATTTGTAGGCAGCAGCCATATCCAAATCTTCTTGTTGATCGTATGCTCGAGAAACACCATAGTTTGCAATCAGAATGTGAAATGGTTCTGGAAAATCGCTAGGAGCTACACCGTCAGCTGTGCCAAAGCCAAAAGCTGAAGGATTTTTGTATCCTCGCACATAAATGGTTTCTGCCCCAGAAGGTTTAGGGTACAAACGAACGCTGTCTGCCCAGTAACTCCAATAGTAAGCGTCGCCGCTACCAGCAGAATCAATAGGGTAGGACACATCTGCTGCGTCGCGTCCTAAGAACGTAAGAACTATGTCGTCAGTGCGAAGAGCAGCTATTTCTCGCAAACCATTAGTAATGGCATCGGGAGCTGCGGCAATTGACGTTAAAGAATAATCTTGAACTCCACTTTGTGTAGTGAAAGTTGTGCTGGCTTCATACCAAGGCCAACGTTTTTCGCTGTAAACAATTTGGTCGTAGCCTTCACCAAGAAAACGATTAAGCGTGGCGTCATCAATGTCAGAACTGTCAATCTCGACAACGCTCCTGATGTATGAGCGCATTTGCTCAATAAACACACTTACTCCTTGGTCATATCAGAATGAAAAGTACACAAATCGGTTCCTGTAAGCGGTTTGGCTTTGCAAGCCGCTCCGCTTTTAGTTAAGGCAAGACAAGGAGCCACTAAAACTTCTTCTTCGCCTGCATAAGCAGGAACTTGAGTTACCTTGCGTCCGCCGACGTACTCAACAGTTAATCCTTGAGCATCGTTTGTTGGCTGTCCGTAAGGTCGAGCGTTGCTGCTGTATCCAACTTGAAGTGACCGACTCATCTGTTTCCTAACTATTAGGGGGGCAGAAGCCGAAGCTTCCACCCCCCACCGTATAGCTAATTATCAGGTGACACCCTCTAGGTAACCTTGACGGTCCCTATTTGAGCAAGTCAACTGTCCATAGCAAAGGATCTGTGAGTACACAGCATCCTTGTCATTTGGTCGCACAAACGGAGTTGGCTTGAACCAGGTATCCGAGTGACGTACCAGTTGCAGGTACTTCGTGTTCAACATGTAGACAACACCATCGGTGGTGGCTGCATCGAAGGTCCACGGAGCGCCTTTATACATTAGATTCTGGAATCCTGCGTCCGCCATGTCCGTATCGGTATAGCGGATGTTGCTGGTTAACAGAGCCTCATAGCTTTCATAGTCATCTGCTTTTGAGATGATTATGGTGGGCTGGTCGTTGCCGACGCTTACGCTGTTGTAGCGTGTCGCCAGTTTCGCCAGAGTCAAAGCACCAGTTGTGGTTGTCGCTTGCGACTTCCAGAACGCGTTGCCTGTTGCTGACGGGTCAATTCCACCAAGAGTGTTAGCTGTAAGAGCGGAGTCGTTAACGATGTTTTCGAGTCCGTTCCAGTCAGTTGCTTTGGTGGTTCCATCACCGTGGAACATGGTGTTCATGTTCTCGATAATGGATTCTTGTGTCTGGAAGATTTTGCCTTCGAGGAGGTCAATGATTTGAGCCTCTCCGTTATTTTGGGCTTCTTCAAGACCGTTTATGGTTACAGTGGCAGCGTACTGACCCCAGCTGTATTCTGCAGCTGTGATGCCTGTTTGGGCAGTAATGTCAATAGCTTCTGTTCCCGCATATGATTTAGCGGTATCGTTCGCTTTATAGATGATTGGAACAACAATCTTTGCGCCACCGCTAACTGTTCTCATGGTTTGACCGTTGGTCAAAGCATAGAAAAGTGGGCGAGCAGAGAAAATGTTGTCAGTCAGCCTAGGAACGTAGTTATTGAGAGTCGTAGTTAGAATCTCATCAAAACTGGTGTTACCACTCATTTACATTCTCCTAAAAGGTTAAGTGCTTAGTTCTTGTTTTGCTCGTTCAAACGCTTCGCGAATGCTTGAAGGTGGAGAAGATGTAGGAGATTGTTCAGTTCCAACCTGAGTTGAGCCCCCAGGGGTGACTACAGCTGCATCACGTTTTTTCTCAGTAATCTCTTGTTCAGCTTGTAATTTAGATAAAGCATCTTGAGTCTGATCAAAACGCCAGTGCTTAAAAGCAGCCTCGAGGTTACCGATTCTGTGTTTAAGCGCATGGCCTAACAGCTCGTCAGTGTCGAATTCTCCGTATTCTTCCTGTAAAACATTTACTTGTCGTTCAAGGTCTTGTTTCCGTTGTGCTGCTTCTTGTAATTCAATCTTTTGTTCTAATGCTGCAATTCTGGCGACACTAGGATCAACGTCTTCCCAGTCATCTATGTTGGATTCCGTTTGAGTTGGATTGTCCACACCAAATGATTTCGAAAGAGCTTGGATTGTGCCTGCAGGATCTTCCTGCACGGCATTCATTAAAGCTTCAGCTTGTCTTAAACGGTCACGTTCCTCGGCTACTGCTTGCGTTTTGCGGGTATAATCCGCTCCACGCTGATAGCCATTTTGAAGTTCTTCAAGGGTAACCTGTTGTTCGTCGCCATCAATTTTGACGGTGTATAGATCACCAGGTTCCTCTAAAACTTCTATGGAAGCCTCGGGATTGTCCACAACATCTGTGGATTCCATTTGAACTTCATTTTCTTCGGGCACTAGCCCCTCCTAGGAGTCTGCGACAGTTGCTCCTATAAGAATATACCTATGTCCCACTACAAAGAAGGGAGTTCTACGCCCATTTGTCCTTGAAGTTGCGCTAATAGTTCTGGAGGAATTCCCCCAGTGGGCGCAAATGCGCCGCCGCCACTTAAAGAAGCGTCCATTGCTGAAGGATCTGAAGGCATCGGTGCTGCACCAGCAGATGCTGGAGGAGCAACCTGATCTTCAACTGCCATAGTTTGAGGATCTGGCTGCTGTACCAAGAATTTTTCAGGATCTTTGATTCCGAAACCTTGCTCCAGCACATGAACTGCTAGCGCTTGGGGGTCGATAACCGTTCCAACAAGCGGAGCTATTGCGTTCATCAAGCTTACAGCTTGCTGTTTCCGAATTGTATCGTTCATAGGCTGAGTTGACCCAGCTTGCACCGAAAAATCATATTCTCCGAGAATGTCTTCTCGGCTGTACTCAAGAAATACATCTTCGCCGCCTGGAGTGCTTACTCGAGCTAACTCTGAACCTGTCATAAACTGTTGCATCAGTTGTATGACTCGACGGGCACATCTGGAAATACAAATTTCGACAATAGCTAGTTTGTCTGCAGCGCGAGCATTCTGAGCATCTGCAATAATGGATGCTTCAGTTGCTGTTCTACGAATCTCAGGCATTGCGCCACGGGCATATTCTGAAATACCTGAAACTGTGTTTATGTCTGCTTCAATCGTATTCGAATAATTGTATATTTCTGGACTTACGGGGATTTGAGGCATTGGAACAACAACCTCTTGAAGCGGCCTGTTCTCGTCCACAACTGGTACGAGTCGACCATCTTGGTCAGATTCCAAAGCTTCTCGGCCTTCTGGCCCGAAAGAACGTTCGTGGTAAAGATATTTCCTGGCATACCGTTTTCTGTCGTTCATGAGCTGGCTTCGAGTTTTATCTAATTCCAGCTGCAAACTTTCGATGCTTTCAAGATCTCCTATCGGGTAGAAGTGATCTGGAACGTCATAGTTCCTTAGCATCACAAACGGCTGCCCATAAGCGTAAGGCATTGGAGTTGGGTCTACGAGAAATTCTTCTGCTCCGTCTGCGTAAACAGCCAAAGTATTTGACGCCACATCGTAGTATTCCCAAATAACTACTTGCTCAGGAAGGTATTGATCTTTGTTGTCGTATTGCGGATACGATTCAGGGGCACTGCTAGGTGCAAGGTTTTTGCGAGCAGAAGATTTGTAACGTTTGTCGTTTTCTGCTTCTTTTAATGGTCGAAGAATTCTTTGTGCTATCCAGTTTGCATCATCTACTGATGTGGCAGATGGATCAACAAAAACATCAAATGGAGATATTCGTTCAATGAAAGGCTGATCTTCCACTACCCGAGCAATAGTTTGTGGAATATTTGCTGCTATTTCATCGTTGGTAAGTAGATCTCCTGCAAGATCAGGGTTTTCCATAGCAAATACGTCAGACTCAAAAACTGCTTGGTTCATGAGTCGATCACGTTCGCTATCAGAAAGACTTTGTTCTTGTTCTATAAATTTCCAGCCAATTTTAACCCAGCCATGACCAAAGATCAGAAAGTCTTTAACAGCGTTCCGAAAAGGCGTCCGAAAATCATGGTGTTTCCAAAGGTAGTTAACAACTGCTTCAACAAAACTTGCTGTATCTGCATTAGCTGGATCGTTTGCCTGAACAACTATTTTTGGATAGTTAACAGCAACGCTTGGCGCTATTACGTTAACTGTCGAAAACGCTAGATTGACTGCAATTAGATCTTGCTGATTAGAAGTTGTTTCAGGCCAATGCTTACCTCGGTAAAGATCAATTAGGCGACGCCATAAATCTTCGTAGCCTTCTTGACTTCGCCAATTCTGACATTGGCCAATCTTTTCTATGTAATCTTCAAGTTTTTCTTGGCGAGATCTACGAGCCATATTAGAACTGTGCTTTCTCAGGCAATTTTTCTATATTTCTACCAGATTGCTGATATTCAGAAACAACCTTATTCTCACGTTCGCGCTTCGTTAACCCTTGCTCATCTCGAGGAAGTATTGACTGAAAGCCTTGGCCAGTAGAAATAGTAATTGACTTTAGGCGAAGCCTACGTTCGTAGAGTTCTTGAAGTTCCGTATAAGGAACTTGCCCACGACGTTGAATAACGTAGTGGGTGAACTCTTCAAAGCTGGCCTCATCAGGGAGGACAGCCATGCTTTAACCAGCGTTGTGACCGCGTAGATTAGGCTGTTTGCCAGGTTCTACTTTACCAGTGGTCCCATGCTGATTTTTGGGAGTTTCACGAATGCTAGTTTCGCCGTAACCACCAGTTTGGTTCGCGTACTTGCCAGCGTCCATACGTTGTTTAGGAGACTGCGAACCTGCTGGTTCCCAAATTGGATTAGCCGAAACACTCGACCCACGCTCCATTTTCCCATTTTTGCCCTTTGCCCCGTCGACAGTGCCGCCAGGTGTATGAGCGATATTTCGTGCCATTACAGCCCTTCCTTATAGAACATGCTCTATAGATTGTTTACCGTGTCCCACGGATAGTATTTGTTCCAATTGTAGCTTCAGAAGTTTCTTGAACGTTGCCATTAGCTAAACGAGAAAACCAATTCCAAGTCCAATAATCGTTTACTTCTGTCACATATTCTGGTTCGTAAGCGTATTTACGCATTTGGTTAGCTAATGCTAAAGCCATTACTCGATCATCGTATGGAGAGCCTGACATAGACCCGCGATCATTTTTTACATAAGTTCGGAGTTCGGCAATAGTGTGACGATCATTAATCATTAGCTCTTGGTTTCTCATTGCGGAACCCAAGTCGTCTATTAAAAGTGGTTTTGATGTCCTGGTTGTCTTCCAACCATATTCTTGGCTGATTCTATTGTTTACGTTATTTAATTGACGTTTTCTAAAAAGCGTTGGGTATCCAAGGTGTCTCAGCTCAGTGATAGTTGTTAATCCGTGATTGTTTGATTCGACGCAAGACAAAGCAGAGTTAAACCATAAACCTACTGAATAAACTTCTTCTGCTAAAAGATCAGGCGCTATGTGTCCATGCCAAATAGCTGCCTGATTTCCTGTTCCCACATTAATAACTTGAATAACACTGTAATCGCCGTGCCCTAGACCTTCAGCTGTGTCAACACCTATAACGTAAGCGTTATTTAATTGTGGACGTTCCCAAACTTCTAAGCTCATACTTTGAACTCAATTTGTTTGCCGCTTCGCCACATATAACCTTGTTCTCCGTAAGACACATGCTTGGCCATTTCTTCAAGAATATCTAAATCAAATACAGGGTTGCCTGATTTAACAAACGCTTCTTCAGGAGTTGTCGGATATTCTTGTGCCAGCTGCCAAGGCAACATTGACTCAATTTTTTCTTGATACCAAGAATCGCCTCTGTCTTCAGTAGCAGACCACGGATAAAACATAGGCTCAAATTTGTTTGACCCTGTAGAAGCTCCAACCCACAAATGATGAAAAAAGTTTCCTGAACCGTTAGCTGTGCTTAAACCAATTATTCGTCCACCTACGTCTGCGACAGGCTCGATGCTTGCCCAGGATTCTTCTGGGTTCGGTAAGAATGCCCATTCGTCAACCACGATGAGTGTGGCCGATTCGCCACGGGCAGGATCGGACGCCGACGGCATCGATGTAATCTGCGATCCGTTATCGAAACCCATTCGCTGTTGGTGTTCCACCAAGGACTTAGGTCCACGTTCTACCATCCATTTCGGTAAATGTTGAAAACCGTACCTACTTTTACGAAGTAACAATACGGCTTCCCTCTCAGTTCGAGAGAGATCAATAATGTTTTGGTCTGGATGAAAAAACGCCAGCCAAAACTGGTGAGCAGCAACAAGGGTGCTCCACCCAATTTGTCTCGCTTTTAATGTAAGCGAATATCTGTGAGATGCCCAATGCTCAGTAGCTTCTTTCTGAGCTTGACGTAACCCAAATAAAATACGACCATGAGCAGGATGAGCAATGTGCCAATAATTTTGCAAAAAATATTGCTCATTTCGCTGACACTTCCTCCATTCAGCTTCTTGTCGTAATTCGGCTAATCTTGTACCCATGCTCACCAACCATTACTGGTATATCCCAGGGGCGCTAACCCCACAGCAGTGCGACGAGGTTCAACACTTAGCTGCTGAAAAAACTGTAGTCGAAGGGATTCATTTCGGAGCGGAAGAAAACCATCGAAGCTCCCAAATTTCATGGATTTTCGACGAATCACCAAACGATCTAATTGGCGCTTGGATACGACAAGCCAACAAAGAAGCAGGCTGGCAGTATGAGCTGGAAATAGCAGAAGCACTTCAATACACCAAATACCAAGTTGACCAATTCTACGACTGGCACATTGACGGACACTGCGACCATCACGCTGCCCGAAAACTCGTAGCACAAGCCCCCAACCCAATTCCATTAAACGTAACACCATTCCCCGAATTCCAAGGCACTGTCAGAAAACTTTCAGCAACAGTGAACTTTTCTCACCCCCAAGAATACCAAGGAGGCGAACTTCAACTTCGCTGTTACGACCAAATGCACATCTTTAACGACGTTCCTCGAGGTTCCATAGTTGTCTTTCCAAGTTTTATAGAACACCAAGTAACCCCAATAACATCAGGAGAACGACACAGCGGAGTCGTATGGTACAACGGACCCCCAATCCGTTAAGCCTCAATAAAAATACACTCCCCAGGACACTCTTCAGCAGACTCAATCACCGCTTCCAAATGCTCTTCCCCAAAATTAGCGAGCCCCAAAGCGCCGCCAGGATCGTCAAACACACGACCATCTTCTTGAACATAAGCAAGCCCATCATCTTTCATGGTAAACACATCGGGACAGATCTCAGCGCACAACCCATCACCAGTGCAAAGGTCTTGGTCAATCCAAACTTTCATCAGTTACCACTTAGTTTTATCAGCCCAATACGCAGCAGAACACTTGCCTCTAGCAATGTTCTTTGCGTGACGAGCCTTAAAAGACTTTTGACGAGCTTTCTCTTTAGCTGTCTTAGGGTTCTTCCCAGCCCCAGACACACCCTGCTGACCAAAACGGATAGTCTTCCCGTTCTCACAACCCTTCCCTTTAGCCACAACAACATGCGACTTAGTAGGATGATTAGGTGTTCGCTTAGGTTTGTTATAACCAGAAACACCAGCACGCTTTAATCGAGGATCAGGTTTCTTAGCCATCTAACAATTCAAATCTTTCCTTAAAGACTCCCACACAGACCACTGAGCCTCAGTCCACGTATGCTCAATCGTGTTATACAACTGAGAACACTGCGGACCATAACCAGGAACCAAATCCGTCCGAACAGAAGGCTCAGAATCCCCACCACTTGGCCACAACATTATAAAAGCACTAATAGCACCAGCAATAGCCACGCCAATACCCGCAGCAGCCTTCGAGATCTTTTTAAGGGCCTCGGCCCAAACAACAGATCGCTCAGCAACATCTTCGATACTCATCCCATCCCCCTATTGACAAGAATCACACACCTCAACATCATCTAACCCACACTCCAAAGGTTCGTCATCCAAAAACGGATCAACCAACAAGTCAGGCCGTTCCCCCATAGCTTCCATCTGCATCCACATCCCGTCATCATGTAAATCTTGCAACTCAGTCACCCTGCAATTCCCCCACAAGCTGCTCCAGCTCCGCCGCAAGTTCCGCATCCGACATACCAGACGCATCACGCTCATCATCAACCACAACACGCCGCTTAGGCGTGAACTTATCTATGTACTGCAAATACAACGTCGCAGCCTTCACATCACCATCAGCAGCCTGCTTAAAAAGCGCATCCACAACAGCCTGTGTTCGTTCAGGGTGAACATTTAACTCAGCTGCCCTACGGTCCCACTCACGAATAAAACGAGAATCAGCTTTCCAACGACGAACAGTACGCTCATTCACGCCATTCTCAACAGCCCATTCCTTCTGAGTCCCAGGCTCACGAACCTCCGACAACAACCAATCCAAAAACTCGGACCAATCCGACGGCATCACCTTTTCACCAGAGTCAGGGTCAGTTACCCAACCACGACCACCACCATTCTGCGGCATTACTACCTCCTACAAAAAGAAACAAACGTCCCAAACCCAATGGGACACCATCTACTATATATAGAAGAGGGGGGGAGAGGAGAACTGCCCCAAGCAGTTCTCCTCTCCCCCACCCGCCCCCCCATTGTATTGCCTACACAAGGATACGCAAGGAAATACATCAAAGAAGTGAGAAGGCGAAACGAAAACTTCCCCCGCAACGACTATTGATATCTATACATACGTGCGGGAACCTGGCCCAGGGGGGGCCTGTGTACCCCCGTCTGCGTCTGCGTGCGTCGAGCTGTCGCTGTCAAGTCGCTCGCTGTTTCCGAACGTCTGTTCGATCGTCCAGGTGCGCGCATTCGCTCGCGTTCGTAGGCATATGCGTGGCGTAGCGGGAGGTAATCGGCGCTAGTCCTTTCCTATTCGTGCGAGGACGTGCGCTATGTGCGCGTAACCCTTCGCCTATATGTTTCGTAAATAGTCCTTGACAACTACCCACGGATAATGGTTCAATAGTCCTATGCGCCAATCGATCCGAAGCGCTACGGCTTCTAGAATCATTCTAGATCCGTGTACCTTGACAATCGAATAACGCTAGAAGACTACGAACAACGCTTTTGGCGTTATTCGGTTCTCACTAACTATTAAGGGAGAATGCTATGTCGAAAGATGTAGAGTCTGAAATGAGAGATGCCGAACCTAGTGCGGGAGATATCGCAATAGGTGAAGTGGTAGCGCTGAATACGGATCGCCTAGCGATTGGTAGAACTGCTAGCGATAAGGCATGGGAATTTGCAAATAGAGTCTTTGACGCTTTCCAAGATTTCGGAAAGACAAAAAGCCCATTTGCGAAGGTTGACAAGAAACGACCGTTTCATGCTCAACTAATCCTAGCTAGTGCACCTAACGGGGCATTGGCAGAATGGCCAGTAGATAGCGCTAAGGCGGGATCTACCGTTCAATATTGCCAACGTCTAATTAGGGCCGCGGCGTTAATGGCGTCCGATTCTATGACAGAATTTCGTAGTGAAATTCTTGTATCCGAAGCTATGACAATGAGCGACTTTGTCACTAATGCGAAGGCCGCCGATACCGTCCGCAACCTAATCACAAGTAGACACAACGCTAGTGATTGGCGGGAGAATGGTTCGGCTAATGCTTCATCGATTAGGACGGCCGCTAGGGATAATCTGGGTTTGTCTAAGCCTAGGCCGCCTAGCGGTAGCGATGGCGATGGTAGTGGTAATAGCAATAGCAATGGTGATGGCGATGGCGTTTCGGAAGAATCCGAAGAAGCATCGAATATCGCGATTCTTAATACGGCCGCTGACATTTACACTATCTATAGTGGATTAACCCAATCCGAAGGCGTGAAACTTTCGGACGAATTAGCCGAAGCGATAGCCAACCTAACCGAAGCAGTGTTATCTAATATTTCAGACATACCAGACTTCGTAGACCAACAAGAAATGGTCAACGAATTAACCGAATAAACGAATACGAGAGTGCCACCCGAGAGGGTGGCATTTTCGCGTTCCTTTATTTTTGGTGATTAGTCTCAATGACTAATTTCCTTTTTTTAGGTTCGGATTTCTAGAATCGTTCTAGATGTGATGGAGGAGGTAAATGGGATGAAGGACGGAACTTGGTTGTGTTTGGCCTGGATTTCTGCGAACTGTTTTGTGTTTGGGTTCGTGCAGCTCTATGTGTTCTTTGTCGATTGGATGCGATGGAGAAGAAATTCCAGGTGGCGAGGTCCAGCCTATTGGGATGCGATGTTGGCAAATGAAAGGAATCAAGGATGAGTGAAACGTTTACTAGATGGACGTTCGGTAACGAGTTGGTGCCCGATGAACGGTCACCCAACTATAAGCAGGAGATGCATGACTGGAACGCCTGCCAGATATGCGATGAGTTCACTGTTACGGGTGATCGAGTGTATGAGTGGATACCTGAGGAGTCGAAGTCTGTTCGGATGTGTTCGCCTTGTTGGCATGAATGGCGAAATGGACGACTGAACATGGATCGGTTATTGGATAACGCACTAATCGTTGTTGCGTTACTGAATGAAAGGAAAGACAATGACTGAAGATGAGATAAATAAGATGATGGGCTCTTGGCCTGTTGGTGCCACGGTCAAGGAGACTCGAGGCATGACTGCTGAAGAAGCTGAACGAGCTGGATGGGAGCACCCTTCGGATTGGATGGATGTGATGGTCATTGAATTCGATGATGGTGGCATCTTGTATCCGTCGCGTGATGGTGAGGGTAATGGTGGTGGCGTCCTTTTCGGAGAGTGCAAGCTGCTGCCTGGGAGCAGTCTGTCCTTCTATCCTGTTCGTGGGGACGCTAACGTCTAGAACCATTCTAGAAGTTAAGGTGTACTTGACAACAGTATCAAAACCAAGGTAGTTTTTTAATGGCGAAGGGGAGAGATGCCAAACTATTGTTTCGTAACTACAGAAACCACAATCTCCACTGACGAAATCGAAGCTGACACTCTAGATGCAGCAATCGAGCAGTACTTAGATGATGGAGTGCAGGACCCAGACCCGATGGTCGAAACGAAGGTCGCTGCAATAGTGGAAGGTAGTGATCTCAGAATTGAGATCACAGACCTATAGGTTTCCATCGGATGATGGGATAAGAATGCCTCACGAAGGGAGAACTAGATGGGGTATCACGTTTATCTGGTAGGTAGCAACGCTGTCATACCAGCCAAACACATAAAGAAAGCTGAGAATGCTCTTCGAGCGCTCAATTTCGATAACACTTTGAAATGGGCAGGAAAGCATGGGGGAGACAGCAAGTTTGAGGAGCTTAAGTGTTCAGGGGAGCCTCATGAAGACACATGGTTTAGCTGGATGCCGTGGAACTACCACGACAAATCTGTTTGCCCAGACCTAGAGTCCATTATTGAGATGATTGGCTTTGAGCCCAAAATCCATGATGGCACTAAGGAATGCTGCTATTGGCACTACCAGGAGGATCTATGGCCTGAAACGAAAACTGGGAAACGACCCAAACCTAAGACCTGTTTCTTTGGTGAAGGCACTTTGTCTTTCGATCACTTCGAAGGCAAGATTGGCTCTGAACATCTGTTCTTTCGTGTTGCTTTAGCTCCTTACATCGAGGCCACTGACCCCAAGAAACTCCCCTACATGGAATGGCGAGGCGAAGATGACGCTCACTGGCGTTGGATCTTCAAGGACAAGAGGCTCTACAGCCAAGAAGCCAGAGTGGTCTGGGATGAGGGCCTAGTAGACCACGACTAGATCTCCTTCAACTGTGAAGGGGTAAAACGGGAGGAAAGGTATGGAACCTCCTTCTAGGCAGGAATTCATTCAATCAGTCAGAGATGTCATGGAAGCCGCTGATGTTGTTAGTGAGGCTGCCGCTGCTTTCCGAGAGAAAGCGGCCGCACTTATTATCGATGTGGCTTTCGGACGGGTCGATGTGCCTGACGCTGATTGGTTTGATGAGGACCGTGCATAGCTAAGGGGCACTCGGTCTAGAACGATTCTAGATCGAGTACCCCGAAGGTGTGCATGAGTACACCATTACAATTGAATAGGAGAATACCAATGGTAAGAACCTTCGACGGAGGCGAATACCCCGCAATGGGTACCGCTGACCGAGAAACCTCTACCAACGTGGTTGATGCCGCACTTGATGCAGGTGCTTTGTTTGAGGTGAAGTCCGAACCACTTTCCCTATCTGATGGAACTATTCCATTGATTAAATCGGGGAAGTATAAGGACCAACCTAGGCGAAACATTCTTTCCAGAGAGCATGGAGGAGTCGATGGCGAAGATGTGTTCCTAAATGTGGTTCACCCTTCTCATCCAGATTCTGGCTATAAGCAGCTCTGTGAAACTGCTGAGGCTTTATTTCCAGGCACATGCACTGGATTCAAATGTCTCGATGAGGGCAGAAGAATCATCTTCACTCAACAGATAGGAGAAGAAGTTGATTTAGGAGGTGGGGATTTCATTGCCCCTAATCTGATGTGGGGTGCATCGCTGGATTCATCATGGCCTTCGTTGGGCATGCATTACCTCTATAGGTTGTGGTGCATGAACCAAGAACGTCTTGCTGATGTGATGTTTAAGGTGAAGCGGACCACTCGGCATGATCTGATCTTGTTGGAGCGGTCTACGATTCTGGCGGACTCTATGGGTGTCTTGCAACACTTCATTAAGCATGCCACGTTCCTGAGGCAGATTAAGGTATCGAATTCTGAGTTTGAGAGAATGTTGGCTAACGTTGTCCCGAAACCAGAAGAACGTTTCAATGATGAGGGAGATCCGATTCCCAACACTCGAGCTATCAACGCATGGGAGAAGAAGCGGTCTGCAATTCGGTACTACTACAAGGAAGAGCAGGATGGTCCAGCACCTGGCACTGCGTGGGCAGTGTGGAACGCTGTCCAATCAGCCGAGAGCCATGACCTGACCAAGTCTTCTAACCCTGAGAAGCAGGTAATTAACCAAGTTGACCAGCTGCGGAGTCTTGCTTATCCGATAACCAACGCATTCCAAGATAGGTTAAGTGACCTTGACAACAGCAGGATGGTTGCTTTAGTCTAGAACGATTCTAGAAAGGGAGAGAGCATATGCTCACAATAGTAACTGAACCAAGATTAACGGGAGATCGTAAGGTGTCCCCGCTTATCGGCAAGAAAGGGAAAGGAGAGAATGAGGGAACCGTTCGAGTTAAGAACAGTTTCGGTTTGCCCGCTATCAAATCTTGTTATGGGTCAACCGATTGGTGCGAAGAAGTTTGTTATGCGTTGGCGTTACAGAAAGCATGGAAAACAGTTGACAATTTCTTGGCAGGCAACTGGCAAGCAGTCGAACCACACTTAACTGACGCTGATGCTTTAACAAGTCTGTTGACTCCTCTTGTTGAGGAAGTCATAGCACAATACGTTAAGCGAGAGATCCCACCAGAAGAGTGGGTGTTTCGATGGTTCTGGAACGGCGACCTGCCTACAGAGCAGTTCGCTACGGCAATCAGACGGATAGCAGTACGCTACCCAGAAGTTCAATTCTGGATGTATACCCGTTCGTTCTCGTTCGTTCACAGACTGAAGGGACCAGACAACCTAGCGGTCTACCTGTCAATCGACCCTGACAACGTGAAAGCGGCCGTCAAGACGGAGCGAAAGCATCCGTGGGTGCACTTAGCTTTCTGTGCTGACACTTGGGAAGACACTGAAGAGTTGGCTGCCGAATTCCCGCATCGACGTAAGGGCCCTAAATGCCCTGAGCTGACTGGCAAAGTCCCGTTAGTTGTGTGGGGTGAAGATCGTTTAGGTCGTGGCGCTTGCGTTGAGTGTGGCATGTGCATCAAGGGGACCAACAACGTTCGTTTCGCATCGAAAGGACATAAATGAAATTAGGGAGTTTTTGTTCAGGATATGGGGGCTTAGACCTAGCAGTTGAGTTGTTCTACAACGCTGAAACAGTTTGGTGGAGCGATATAGACAAAGCATCGCAAGAAGTAATGGCGACCAGGTTTCCTAAGGCCAAGCCTGTAGGGGATCTAACCAAGCTAAACCCTCACGATCTAGAACCAGTCAACATTGTGGCTGCAGGATTTCCCTGCCAGCCCTTCAGCACAGCTGGACTACGGAAAGGAAATGATGACGAAAGAGCAATCTTTCAGTGGATCGGAGATGCCTGCAGCATCCTTCGACCAGACCGAATTGTGTTGGAAAACGTTCAAGGAATCCTTACTAAAGGAGGACCCAGCGTTATTGCAACGCTTACCGCAATGGGGTACGACTGTAGGTGGGGACTTGTTCGAGCATCAGACGCATACGCACCTCATCGACGTGCGCGATGGATCTGCGTTGCCTACCCTGCCGACACCGACAGCTCAAGCAGCAAAGCATGGGGCGACCCCAGATGTGACAGCGAACGCCTTCGGGAAAAACTTATGGGACATCCCACACTTGCTGCCAACTCCAGTCGTAAACGACATGGGGGACGACAAGACAGTCGAATGGTGGGAAAACTGGATAGCAGAACAGAAAGCGAAGGGACGGAACGGGAACGGTCACGGGAAGAGTCTGAGCATCGAGATGCGTCTACTCCCAACCCCAACCTCAAGGGATCACAAGGACACAGGCAACATGGACTACGAGCGGCAAGCGAAGAGAAGGATCTTGCCTGGGGTGATTATCTCGGAGCTATTCGAAGATGGGAAGCCGCTAGCGGACGAGTAGCACCTTCCCCTGTACTTAATGGAAAGCTTTCTGAGTACTTTGTCGAATGGATGATGGGATTGCCGTTCGGGTGGATCACAGAGGTCCACGAGAAACGCACTCCAGCTTTACGAGTTCTCGGCAATGGAGTTGTTCCTCAACAAGTCCTACTTGGGTTGCATCTACTCGAGCCCCACCAGTTCTGCAAATGTCATTCATTGAGATATTGCCCTTTGTCATGGGCTAAGGGGGTGAAAGATGAGTTATCAAGACAGTTTCACAATTAGATGGGAGAAAGGAGATTTCCATAAACACGGCACCATAGCCATGTACGCAGTAGGCGAATGCAGATGCGATGCCTGCACCGACAGATGGTTTGCATGGACGCCCAACAACACAAGTAAAGAACAGGCGCAAGTTATGCGTCAAATGACTGGCCAAGCCAAGATAAGGAAAAGATAAATGTCTGAAGAATTAAGTGAAGAACAACGAGATCTCAGTTTCTTTGATGCTGTAGTCGACTCGATCTCTTTACAGAGATCAGTAGCTACTGCATTGTTGATGTCTGCTGAAGATTTGGAGAAAAAACTTACGCAATTAGTTCAAAGTAAATTTCCAGAAGCAGGGATAGAAGAAACTTTTCTTACTGTTGTTCCGAATCCAGATGAGGAAACCACTTAATGCCTAAAGGAATAAAACCTAGCTGGTTGCCAGTGTGTGATGGCGTGTGCGACGGAGTTCGCAAGAATCGTTGCCACGAATGCTGGAAGTACTACAGAAAACATGGGGCAGGAGGACACGCTTCTCGTGGCCCTGTTATTTCACCACAACCAACACTTATAGATCAAATTCGTCTTAATCCTCATTTGGATTGGACCGAGAGACAGAGAGACATAGCAGGAATCGAATGAGCACTGATTACAGACTTAGACACCACGTTGCATATTTAGGCGCAGGCTTGAAAGTTGGAGGCTACGCCGTAATGCAAGGAAATAAATATAAAGGTTTTTTTCGTAAGAAAGAAGAAGCCGAAAATGCAATAGCAAATTGGGAAGACAATGAAGGGAACAAAAATGAGTACTGAAGCTAACCACATTGAGGCATTAAAACGTCTTGATAATAACGTGACTCGGATAGAGGCGTTAATGAAGTTTGCTTTATGGGAGCGAAGGCACGCATTCTTGGACGCTGTCCATGAAGAAGGCCCACGTAGTGTTGCTAGCGTCGCTAGGGAAATTAACCTTTCTCGAGTTCGAGGTCATGATCTTGTGACTCAAGCTAGACGTGAACGACTTCTTAACGAGAGTCCGCCTTACTTGTCTTTCAGACCTAACGGGGTACCTAATTTGTTAGACACTCTTATAGATGAGATGTCTCGTTGAAATGGATTATTTTATGGCTGCTCATTGACGCTGGATCAGCTCAAGTTGACTACCCACCTCAACAAGAGGTGGTCCAGGCGGCAGCCATATATCCGTGGGATCAAGTTCGCAGTCTGTCGATAGCTTGGTGCGAAAGTTACCATTCCCCGACAGCTGTCAACTCCAAGAGTGACGATCATGGGGCTTGGCAAGTATCTCGACCATATTGGGAAGAGATATTCCGAGGTCGCACCTGGGATAGACGCTACACAGCTGAAGGATCAGCTGCTATGGCGTGGCATATTTTCAGTTGGGGAGAGAAACGCTTTGGTGACGGATGGCAGTTGTGGACTTGTGGGAGGTACAAGTGAAAACCAAAACATGCACAAAGTGCAAAAAAGAAAAAAAACTAACAGAGTATTACCTGAAATACAAAGGAGAAAACAAGGGTCCTAGAACATCTCGGTGTAAACCTTGTGTGTTAGCTGACCAGCGGATTTGGAGGGACGCGAATCGAGAACAGCGCCAAAAAAGAAACCGTGCGTGGTGGGCTAAGAACCGTGAGGAACTTGGAGAAAGACGCAGGAAGGCTTATGCAGCTAACCCAGAACATCACCGCAGGGTAAAAAGAGAACATCGAGCAAATAATCTTGAAAAATACGCAGAGTACAATCGTCGATACCGTTTGAAGTACCGTGAAAAAATCAAAGCTAAGGACGCAGCTTATTACCAAGCTAATAAAGCTCGTTACGCAGAGTACAACCGTAAGTATCTCAGAAACAATCCAGAACAGCTTAGGGCGACAAATAATCGTGCAAAAGCTAAACGTAAAGCCGCAGAGACAGACAACCACACCTTGCAGGAGTTGCACGTTTACTGGAGAGCTAACGGTATAGACCCCAAGCGATGCACTTACTGTGATGCTTGGCATACCAAGTGGAAGAACAACTGGAAAATAGCAACAGGCGATCATGTAGTTCCCTTAGCAAAGGGAGGTAAAGATTTTTTAGAGAATCTTGTGCCATGTTGTCGCTCTTGTAATTCATCTAAAGGAGCCAGGATTCTTTACGAAGAATGGATACCACCTAAAGAGTGTCTCACCCCTATGGAA
>JAAHTH010001425.1_pt1 | contig 20934 bp, 26 predicted proteins | sample 6116091 | NCBI WGS metagenome assembly JAAHTH01 (sample SAMN13939990, study PRJNA603662) | sponge metagenome | isolation source: marine sponge | host: Mycale hentscheli | place: New Zealand | collected 2006 | reverse complement strand
CATTAATGGTTCTTTCTTGAATCGTCATTTTAATAATACAACAATAAACAAAAATAAAAATAAATCAAATTTTTTCTTGCTAATAGGAATTAGGCTTTCCATAATACTTTTCGAGACCAATAATTAGCACTCGTTTTATCATTTTTCGTTAATTTTCCTTCTTTATTCCTAATACCACCACTCCTCGCCAAATAGGATTTTCTTCTTTTTTCATCACCGTGTTGTGTAAAATCTTTCATATTACTATCACCAAAATGTAGTAGTTTTCGTTTTCCATCTTTCATTACATAGACACTCATTTTCTTTTTTTTTAATTTAGACTTAAACGGTTTATTAAGTGGTCGCTCGTTATCTTTCATTTATAATATATATAATATAATAATTATGGAATCTCAAGCCAAACTAAAACAAATAAAAGCAAATTGGTATATTAGAAATAGAAAAAGACTTCTTGCTAAACAGAAAATCTATTATAAAAAAAAACAATCAGAAAAAAATATGAAAAAAACAAATAAAGATATAGTCATCTCGTTTGATTAACACCACGATTATCTATAGATAAATAATGTTTCAACCTAATATTAAAAGAGAAATTGAAAAACAACGATCAAGAGATTACTATCAAAAAAACAAACAAAAATATATAGAAAACCAAAAGGAATACAATAGAACAAAAGTAGATATTCACGAAAATAGATTATATAAACAGAATTACTATAAACAACAAAAAAAGAAAACAAAAGTGTCAAATCAAATAAAAGGAATAGGTCAAAGTATTCCTGATATTGATAATATTGGTTTAGTGGTTTTAATTCGTAATATGAAATCAAGAAAATATCAGAAACAAAAAAGAGATGTAGAAATATTAAAAAGAAATGTATTATTTGAATTTAAATTAAGATTTGGAGATAATGAACCTAATTTATATATTAAACCATATACAAAGAAAAAAGAAAAACCTATCTTTAAAATACTTAAAATACAAAAAACCATTAGTTTTTATTAAGGATATATTTTCTATTAATAAATTAATGCAGGTGGAAAAAAGGAATGGTGAATATGAAAATGTATCTTTTGATAAAATTACAAATAGAATAAAATCTATTTCTAAGGAAATTAAAATAAATGTTGGTAATGTAGCCAAAAAAGTAATATCTCAAATGTATGATGATATTAAGACATCACAACTTGATGAACTAATAGCTGAAACATGCATTCATTTATCCACAGAAAATCCTAATTATGGAGTCATAGCAAAAAGAGTTATTATATCCAATAATCATAAAGATACACCTAATACTTTTTCAAGTTGTGTAGAGGTATTATATAGAAACGGCTTAATATGTAAGAAACTATATCAAGTTGTTTTAGAAAATACTAAATTAATAAATGAAAGAATAGAACAACAACGAGATTATGACTTTGATTATTTTGGATTTAAAACTCTTGAAAAAAACTATTTGTTTCGTGTAAATGATAAAGTAATAGAACGAATCCAATATCTATTTATGAGGGTATCACTTGGTCTTCATTTGAATAATTTAAATGATGCTTTTGAATCCTATGATTATATGTCTCAAAAATATTTTATACACGGATCGCCCACTCTATTTAATGCTGGAACGGAAAATCCACAATTATTATCTTGTTTTCTATTAGGAACTGAAGATAGTATTGATGGTATATATAAAACAATATCTGACTGTGCTAAAATATCGAAATGGAGTGGTGGAATTGGTGTTCATATATCTAATATTAGAAGTAAAAACTCAAGAATAAATGGAACTAATGGAAAATCAAGTGGTATTATTCCTATGTTAAAGGTGTATAATGAAACAGCTAAGTATGTCAATCAAGGAGGTAAGCGTAATGGGTCAATTGCCGTTTATCTTGAACCTCATCACCCTGACCTATTAGACTTTCTTGAAATAAGAAAAAACACTGGCTATGAAGATGATAGAGCAAGAGACCTATTCACCGGTTTATGGATAAGTGATTTGTTTATGAAGAGAGTAAGTCTTAATCAATCGTGGAGTTTTTTTGATCCGGATAAATGTAAAGGTTTATCTGATCTTTGGGGTGATGAATATGAAAAGAAATATTTAGAATATGAAAAGCAAAATGTAGCAGTAAAAACTATAAACGCACGAGATATTTGGGCGAAAATTATTAATAGTCAAATTGAAACTGGAACACCATACATTCTTTATAAAGACACAGTAAATAGATATAATAATCAGTCTAATCTTGGTATTATTAAATCCAGTAATTTATGTGCTGAGATTACAGAGTTCTCTAATGAAAAAGAATATGCCTGTTGTACTCTTGCAAGTATTGGATTACCTATGTGTATTGAAAACGGAATATTTAATTTTCAAACCTTAGGTAAAGTTGTTAAGACTATTGTCAAAAATCTCAATCGTGTAATAGACTTGAATCATTATCCTTGTAATGAATCAAAAATATCTAATTGGTATCATCGTCCCCTCGGAATTGGAGTACAAGGATTAGCTGATGTATTTGCTATATTAAAAATAGATTTTGAAAGTGATAAAGCAAAAGAACTAAATATAAAAATATTCGACACCATTTATTATTACGCTGTTAGACAATCCTGTGATTTAGCTAAAACAAAAGGTATGTATTGTACTTATGATGGTAGTCCTTTATCTAAAGGCGAAACACAATTTGATATGAGAAATGTTAATAGTAACTATGATTGGGCGCATTTAAAAAGTGATGTTAATCTATATGGTGTTCGTAATTCTTTGTTTACGGCTTTGATGCCGACCGCTTCTACAAGTCAAATACTAGGATTTAATGAATGCTTTGAACCTTTTACAAGTAATATTTATACAAGACGAACACTAGCTGGTGATTTTATTGTAGTTAATAAATACCTTGTAAAAGAACTAATGGATTTAAATCTTTGGTGTAATTCTATTAAAAATAAAATTATTGAAAAAAATGGTAGTATTCAAGAAATATATATAATTCCAAAAGATATTCGCAATAGATACAAAACCGTTTGGGAAATATCTCAAAAAAAACTAATAAATTTAGCTATTGATAGATCACCATTTATTTGTCAAAGCCAATCTATGAATTTGTTCTTTAAAGAACCTAATATTAAAAATCTATCAAGTGCTTTGTTTTATGGTTGGAAGAATGGACTGAAAACTGGCTGTTATTATATTAGATCACAACCTAAAGCTCAAGCACAACAATTTACAATAGAAAAGGAATGTGTGATGTGTTCGGCTTAATTTTTTTTCTCCAAAAAGATATGGAACGCATTTTAAAAGAATCTAATGATAGGTTTGTTATTTTTCCAATCCAATATCAAGACATTTGGAATTTATATAAAAAAGCACTTTCTACATTTTGGACGGTAGAAGAAATCAACCTATCAAAAGATAAGGAAGATTGGATTAAATTAAACAAAGACGAAAAATACTTTATTAAAAACATATTAGCTTTTTTTGCGTCAAGTGATGGAATTGTTATGGAGAATTTGGTAGAACGCTTTATGAATGACATACAAATAGCTGAAGCAAGAAGTTTTTACAGTTATCAGATATTTAATGAAAATATTCACAGCGAAACCTATTCATTATTAATTGATACATATATAGATGATATAAACGAAAAGAATCATTTGTTGAAGGCTATTGATAATCACCCTATTGTAAAACTCAAAAGTGATTGGGCTTTAAAATGGATTGCTGATAAACAAAGTAGTTTTGCTAAAAGATTAGTGGCGTTTGCAGTGGTTGAAGGTATTTTTTTTTCTGGGTCTTTCTGTGCTATTTATTGGTTAAAAAAGAGGGGATTGATGGCTGGTCTAACATTCTCAAATGAATTAATTAGTCGCGATGAGAGCATTCACACAGACTTTGCATGTTTATTATATTCCAAACTTGAACACAAACTTACATTAATTGAATTTAATAATATTATTAAGGAAGCAGTCAATATTGAAATAGAATTTATAACCAAGTCATTACCCTGTAAATTAATAGGTATGAATAGTGATTTAATGTCTCAATATATAAAATTCGTTGCTGATAGATTATGTATCCAATTAGGCTATGATAAAATATATAATGTAAATAATCCATTTGATTTTATGGAATTAATTAGTTTGAGACCAAAATCCAATTTCTTTGAAGTTAGAGTTGGTGAATATCAAAAGGGGGATGCTAAAGGTGATGATTTTGATATGGAGTGTGATTTTTAAATTTAAAGATATAGTTGTTTAATACATTATATATGAAATACCAGATTAATTTTAAATCACAAGAGAATCCTATTATTACTAATAGTTTATCTGAATCGGTTGAGATTATTAATAGATTTATTAAAACTCAATCTATTTGTAGTTTTCCTGTTAGTAGAAATATTGTTGCGAATTGGACATCACGGTCAAAATCTAATAAATATAATTTTGTTGAAATCGTGAAATTATAGTTAAAGAAAAATGAAAAATTAAATTTGATTTAAAAGTAATTTGTAATATACAATTTATATATGTTTAAATCCACAGAAACTTACAATAAAGATAATCTATGTATTTTACAATCATTAGATGAAGAAAGTTTGGAAAAAATAACAGAAGCAGAATATTGTATAGAAAATACTAAGAATCAATTGCTATATTTAAAAAGAATGAAAATCAAAAACAATGTAGCCTATAAATATTCAAAAACAATGACCTGTGGTAGATTATATTCCAATAAACCAAGTCTTCAAAACTGCCCTAAATCTATTAGGTATATTCTTTGCGAGGGTCAAGGTTATCATGACTATGATTTACAGAATGCTCATTATCAAATTACTCTTCATCTTTGTAAGGAAAATGATGCCGATCATATTTATATTGAAAAATACTGTACTAATAGAGAAGAAGTGTTAAAAAAGGAATATCAATCTAAAACAAGTATGTTAATGTTTTTATATCAAGACAAACCTAAAACTGGTGATTCCTCATTTTTAAAAGGGCTGTCAAAGGAATTGAATAATATTAAAAAACTAATGACTAAAAAAATGGATCATTTAATATCTTGTACTCAAAAACAAAATAAATTATCAAGTTTATATTCAAAAGTAATAGGTATTTATGAAAATGAAATATTAATGAAAGTTATTAATCATTTTAAAGTAGAAAATCCAGTGTTGGTATTTGATGGATTTATGTGTAAAACCGAATATTCTTTAGATGAAATGCAAAAAGTATCTGGTTATAAATGGACTGAAAAGACTATTAATCAAATTGATATTAGTGATTACAAAAGCTATTATCAAGAAAAAAAAGAGGAATGGGAGAAACATAATTTTTGGACATTAGAACCGCTAACAAGAATGAGTAGAATATCTGAAAACCACGAATATATGCCACAGACCAAAACAGATTTTTTAGATAAAATGTTACAAAATGATGAGATTCTATATGAAAACTGGGAAAAAGATCCTAATAAAAGATGTTATGATAGTTGTGTATTTAATCCTGATCCAAACTTTTCAAACAAAATGATTTTTAATACATTTAAACCATTTGCTATTGTTATGCCAAAATACGATGATCCACCAGCCGCTCCAATAGAGTTTATTGATTTAATTTCAAGTTTATGTAATTATGAAAAAACGGTATCACATTATTTAACATCTTATATTGCACATTTATTTCAAAAACCACACGAAAACCCTGAAACTGCTATTGTTTTAAAGGGTAATCAAGGAACTGGAAAAGACACACTAACACATATTATTAACAAATTATTAGGTAATAACTATTTGGTAAAGCTTAGTGATATGAGTAATTTAGTTGGTGGATTTAATGAATGTTTATATAATAAATTGGTAGTACAAATAAATGAAATGAGCGGACAAGATGGATATGCCTACAAAAATAAAATAAAAGATATGATTACTACAGAAACAAATGTTATTAATAGGAAACATTTAAGAATTGAATATCAAACCAATTATATAAGATGGTTTATGTTTAGTAATAATCTCGTTCCAGTTGTTATTGAAAATACTGATAGACGCTTTTTGATTTGTGAAACAGCAGATGATTATATTGGAAAAACAGAATATTGGAGAGATTTTTATAGAAAATTAAATGAAAAAGAATATTTACAACAAATTTATTATTATCTAATGAATTTTGATATTAGTGAATGGAGACCTAATAACATTCCTCAAACCAAAGACAAGAAGAACTTACTAATTAATAATAATAATCCAATTCATTTATTTATATCTAATTATAAATTTATTAATAAACCTACTTATTCTGTTAAAAATGTTGAATATCGTGTTGTAACCTGTAAAGACCTATTTGAAGATTTTAAATGTAGTGATTGCACTGATGATAAATCCTATTTGAAATCGAGTTATTTTAAGAAAACTGTTAGTGCTTTAAAATCTATTGATATTAAACGAATTGGAAAAAGTGAATGCTTTGCTATTGAGTTGGACAAATTAAAAAAGGAAATAGACTATTATGTTAGTATTGCCGAAGAAGCGGTGGGTGTATTTACTAAAGGTGAATTATATATCGATAGTGATGATGAGGCTTAAATGGATGGGAGGGTGGGTGGATTTGTGAAGTTTTTCAAGATTTCATAAAAAAATTATAAACCTCTGGAAAATATAATAAAGTTTTATAATTTTTAACTTTAATTTAAATATAAAATCTTTTTTTTTAATGAAATCTTGAAAAGTAATAAAAAAGGTTAGGGTTATAGAGACGAAGCATACATTGTTCCTTTAAAAAAGTTATGAAAAAAGTTATGAATTTTAATATTTTTCATTGAATTTCACAAACCCACCTCCCCCCACCTCCGCCATTTCCACCCCCCCAAATTGAAAAAAAAAACACACACAAAATCTACACACAAAACTAATTATTTACTGAGTTTCCAATATCCAACAGTAGCATCACACTGCATCGCTGCCTTAAATAGGTCTTTTCGAGCAGCTAATAAAAGTTTAACATTTTCACAAGATATTCTAACATCTTCACTATTAAATATATCACTTTTTCCAAAAACCATATGATCTATTACTTTTTCATCTATTATACCTAAATCTTTATACATTTTTGTTGCTATCTTAAACTCGCCGTTTTTAATAGCAGTTATAAATGTTAAATACTTAATTTTATAAATAGTATTAATAACATAATACTCACATATACGATTATGTAAATCTTTAGCATTTGAATATACCTGTCTTCTCATTTGATTCTTTTGTTGTTTGGTGTATCTTCTTTGAGTTGTGGTGGGCATAATAATTGCCTTAATAATACAATAAATAATAAAAAATATTTTGTTTCAAATTTTTTTTTGCTAATAGGAATCCTTGCTAATAGGAATCCTTGCTAATAGAAATCCAAAAAAAAACACACACAAAATCTACACACACAACTAATTATTTAATGACAAAAATTATGGTAGTCAATCCAACCATCACAAGGATAATCACAAGTACAATTAATACACTCCAACGGCTCTACAAAATTAAGTCCAAAAGACAATCCATAAAACTTAATTGTATTTATAAAACCAGTACGAGAGGCATTATTATGAAACATTACAGGTCTTACATCAATATCATCTCTGTCAAGAACTTCAATATTTCCATTTCCTGATGGATATTGTTCTAAATAAAATCTATGATAAAATTGTGCGTATTTATTGTACCAGCCATCAGGAAGTTTATTTATGGTCTTTAAACATTCCTTTAATGATTTTTTTTGAGAATTTTCAACAGATTCGTCAGCGTAAGCCATAATGAGCGTCTTAATGTTAATTGGAAAGTTAAACATTTGTTTGGATAATACAACAATAAACAAAAATGAAATAAATCAAATTTTTTTTTGCTAATAGGAATTATTATTTCCGCTGGTTGTCCTTGACAATGTGTAAAAATATTATTAATTATTTTACATCAATTGTTGATTCAAACCTACTTTGATCTTGTCTAATAGTTTTCCAACTATTATAATATAAGTAGCAATCTCCACTGTCCTGATATAATTTAACATATAATTTATCGACTACTTTTGGTCTTTGAGATGTCAGGTAAGCATATAATCTTTTAACATCAGTAACATAATAACATCCAAGACACCAAACTTGCAACTTCTTTCCTATCTTCCAAAATCCATTTTTATTAGGAAACCCCTCACCACGAAGCCAAGTACTATCAAAAGTTGCTACAAAACAATCATTAGGTAAATTCTTTAATTCTTCTGTAATGTCAATATCCATAAATTTAATATCATCTTCTAATACTAATACTTCATTAATATCATTATCAATACAGTCAGATAATATAGCCAAATGACTCAGATAAACACTCTTTCGAGCTTTAATCTTTTTTTCATTCTTCATTAAAGCACAATTAAACCATTCCTCTCCATTACCAACTTCTTTAATAAATGTATCTGTAAATTCATCATATTCAATAGCATTAAATATCCTATAATCATAAATACCACCTTTATTTAATCTATCTTCTAATGTTTCAAGTCTATTACTGGATGCTTCACAAGTTAAAACAAAAGTATTCATTATTGTACTGTAGATTTAAATATTCTATTTTGAACTATAAGTGCCTTTTTAAATCTTGCAAAATCAACTCCATAAATCCACCATTGGAGATCAATAGGTAATTCTATAGTTTTAATGGAATTTAAAAAATGTCTTGCTGTTGATGGTTTAATTAAATAGGCGTGTGTCTGTGTAACTGGATTACAAACTTCTAAATATTTTCCTAATGATTTATTTTCGTGAAATTTAAATTCATTTTGGATATTCTTTCTATCTATTATTTTCTTTACTGTATCTTTTCTACCAGCCCCCAAATAGATGACGCCATATTTTTTTGGTAGCTCTTTAAGTGCTTCGTCTAATTTTACTTTCCAATCATTTTTTGGTTTAGCATCATCTTCTAATACTAATACCCAGTCATTATTAGCATTATCACTAATCATTTTCCATACCTTCATATGAGATAAAAAACAGGCAATCTCACCATTTTTTAAATGCTTTGTTCTTTTAATATTTACTTTATCAATAGCATCTACAAACTCCACATTGTCAAAATATTCTTTTAGGACTTCTTGTCTATCTGTTTGTTGTTTTAATGATATAGCGTATATTTTCATATATAATTACCTAATATATTATTTAATGAATTTACGCAACTATACAATTGATCCTAATAGTAATCAAGAAATTATTATTCAATTAGAAGAAGGTTTAACAGGATTAGGTATATTCCTATCATCATTACTATTATCTGTTTCAGGACTAATTGCAGTTGTGTGCTCGTCTTTAAGGAAATCTAATTGTAGTACTATTAAATGTGGTAGTTGTTGTGAATTACAAAGAAACAATTTAGATATTGATTAATTTTCTTATATTAATATATAAATGAAACCAACACCAACGAAAGAACTTAACGCATCTTTATCAGGAAGGATTATAGGTTTTAATAATTCTTCTGGATTGTTATATGTAACTCAAAACGGTCTATCACAATTTAAACCCAAATCCAATGTAATTCCAAAACCAGTAGATTACTCCAGTTATAGTAATAAACCTAATACCAATCAAACTCTTAATGAGATGAATTCAAAAAAAGGAAATCCACCAGACTTTTATGAAGGAACTAAGGAAAAACTAAAAGTAATACCTGAAGCACAGCCGGAACCATTTACATTAGCTGGAAAAACTCAATAAAAAAATATAATATATATAATATAATGATACCGAGTCAAACAATTCTATTACAATCAAGAAAAGCACAAATTGATGGAAAGAAAACCTATAATGCTGGAAAACATAAATTATCTGACGCTCAAATGAAAAAAATAGAGGATTCTAATATTACATTAGATGAGTTTATTGTTATGGAGGAATTTGCTCAATACTTACCAAGAGGAAATCGTAAATTAAAACTAAATATGCCTGAATTGAGAGATGAATTGCTATCAAAAAAGGGAGTTAATCAAGTGACAAATACTGACGGTCTTAGGTCTGGTGGTTTAGCTGCACGAACCGGAAACGAAAAAGCTCCACCTAAGAAAGCCACTCAAGAACTTGACCAAAAAACCATTTTATATACTATTAAAAATAAAAACAGATTAAAGACAAATCCTAATTTTACTTCTTTTAAAAATAATATCTCAATATAAAATTAAATGAGTAACCTAACAAAAAATGAAACTAAAGTATTAGAAACCGCTCTTAAAGTAGCAACAAAATATGGAACAGATGAAGAGAAGAAAGCCAATTTAAGAAGAGTAAAAGATATTGCTGAAAAATTAAAAAACTCTACTGGAGAACCAAAAGAAAGTTTAATAAAAGATATTAAAAGTCACAATAATAAAAAGTCTTTAGCATCAGTATCCAAAGCTATAACGAATATGATGGCTATTTATAATGTAAAGCGTGAAAAATCCAAAAATGATAGTGAGAAACAAGAAATGGAAATATCTCCAAGTGGTGAAACAAAAACACTTAGTGATGAAAAAAAGAAAAAACTTAGAGGTAGAAAAGTATTACCTACACCTAAACCACCAATTAAAATGGAAACTATGCCTTCCACACCTACAAAACAAATGGAAGCTCCAAAAATGAAAGAAGAAGAACCGCCTACAAAACCACCTGATTCTATTCCTGAAGAGGAAGAAGAAGAAGAAGTTATACCTGAACCAACCGTAGAGGAAGAGGAAACAAAGGTAGAAGAAGAGGAAACAAAGGTAGAAGAAGAAGAAGTTATTCCTGAACCAAAAGTAGAACAAGAACCAATAAAACGAAAAGTAGAAGAGGTAAAAGGCGACGACCCTATATTAGATCCAAACATGAATCCTCCATCAAAACAAATGGGTAAATCATTACAAGATTTAACAGTAGAAGAAATTAATAAGGATTTGGATTATTTTTATAAAAACTTTGCAAATAGATTAAGAAAATTAAAACGCAGTAAATCCAAGAATTTAAAAGTATTACAACGATTTTATAGAAGAGTATTAGCAGCTTTGAGAGTTGAACCACAAAAAGATAAAAAAGAGATTGGTGTAATTATTAAAGGAAGTGATTTTATAAAAGATGCTCTAAAAGAAATTATATTAGAAAATAGTATTGATGGATTATCTGCTCAAGATTTATTAATAAATATCGAAGGTCAAGAGGATACTCAAAAGTCTGATGCTGGACAGTACATTTTCAAAAAGGGGAAAAATAGTGGTAAGGTTTATGCTGAGGGTGAGCCAATTAGCCGTCTTATTCCTACCACTGAACCTGAACAAGTAACTGAAATGAATCCAACACGCAAACAAAAAATTAATAGAATTCCTAATACTAAAACAAGATATAGAGGATTAGAAAAAACTGCTCAACTGAAAGTAGCAAGAAACCCCTTTTTGAATGCTTCACAACCTACTATTAAACTCAAGACTTTATATTAATTAAAATATATTATTATATTATAAAATGAGTTTTCCATCTAAAGTAGATACTGTATATGCGAATGTAATGTCATGCACCCCTGTCGATAGTGCTAATTTTAATATAGTGAATACTAACGGCGGTGAGATTTTACTGAACGGAGTAGCACCAGGTGGTGGAGGTGGATCGCTACCTATTATTGGTACTGGCGATATAACTGTTACTGGTAATATTAGAGCACAGGGGGATGGTGTAACTACTGGAAAATTAGAAGGAGAAATAATAAAAGCAACTACAGGTAATATTATAGCAACTGCTGGTAATGTAGAAGTATTAGCAGGTAATGTTGAAATAAGTGGAACGGGTGGATTAGAAATTAATGGATCGGGAACTATTAAAGCGACTAGTGGTAATGTAGAAGTATTAGCAGGAAATGTAGAAATAAGTGGAGCTGGTAGCTTACAAGTTAAAGGGACTGGTGAAATAAAAACGGAAGGTGGTGGAAATATCACAGCAGGTTTATCCGGAGATGTCCAAACGACTGCAGGAGATATAGTAAGTGGTAATAAAATCTTTTTTGACGGTGATGATATATATCATAGAACAAATAATCCAGCAGCAGAAACTAGTTATGTTGTCTATAAACAATTACCACAATTAGGCGCGAATAATACTTTTACAGGAGCAAACAAATTTGATGATAATGTAAATGAATTTAGTGAAAAAGTAAGTGTAGGAACTAGAGATATAGCAGGTTTATTTACTCAAAAAACAGCAATAAATCCAAGTGGTAATATAGAATGTGTTAGTATGAATAATGGAACAGCTATTACTACAGGAACTATAAATTGTGATAATGGTGGAACGAATAGTTGTGCCGCTAAACTATTTACTACAAGAACGAGTGGAACTGCTGGATGGACTATAGAACAACAAGAAGTAGGAGACGGACCTTCTGGATTAGATAATGTCTTACAAATGAAAGGTGGTCAACCTGGGGCATATGTAAGTATAGTTGATAGTGCTTTTTCTGGATTTGTATCGACCATTATTCTAGCACCACAGACAGAGGCATTAGGTGGATTAATCCAAACTGACAATTTTAGAGTAGGAGATGGAGGTGCTAATAGTTTTAATCTTATTCAACCTAAAACAGGATCAGATGCTCAAAATTTATTAATTAAATCAGGAGCAAGCGGAGGACCTATTAAATTTCAAAACAACGCTGGAAATATTGATTTGGTAAGGATAGAACCTGATAGCACCAATGGAAGCGGTAGGATATATTGTCCTGCTATTTTCTTTGGAACTACTGGTATTCATAATAGTATAGTAAATGATGTGAGTGGTGCTGGTAATTTAAATTTAAAAATTAGACAAGCAACCGCTAGTAGTGAGGTGTTATTTTTAGATAATACGGACAGTGAAATTATACGAATACAAAAAACACAAGTAGAATTCGGTCAAAATATTCCTATTCTTTTTAATAATTTTTCATTTAGACCACAACAATATACCTTTAATTTTACTGGTGCTACTATAGATGATAATCCTACTGTTTTATTTAATAGTCATAGTACTCTATGGACTAATGTAAATGATGGAGGAACTTCTACTCTTAATACTATTGGAAATAACTTTTTTAAAATGACTATAATAGGAGTTCCTACTAATAGTGCTGGTGTTTATGGAAACTTTAGATGGAGTGGAGACTTTCCTTTTTTGAATCCTGCTTTTAGTGTTGGAACAGTTATAAATAGATACGATGGTAATTTTAGTATAATAAAATCACCAGTAGGATTTACTAAACCTGATGTATGTGGGTTTAGCTCCACTACAACCGATTATAAACTATGCTTTCCTAGTGTTGCTAGTGGGACAGATACTTATTCAGGAACTATTAGAATTACTATTTTAAATACCTAATATTAATTTAAAATTCCAACTTCTTTATAGTAATAGTTAAATTCGTGTTTTATATCATATTTATTTAGAGGATATTTATTTAATGATAAAGCAGCATAAATATATCTATTATCAATATTTCTTGTAATATCTAAATTTTTGGTTTTAGGTTTTCCATTAACTATTATTGTTTTTACTTTTGGTAGTTTATCCAAAAATTCTATTATATTTTCATTAGTCCAGTGTTGGAGAACATCTTTTATTATAATTAAATCCACATCATTAGGAATAGTATAATCAAAAATATCACAACATTTAAAATGAATATTATCATTAGAAAAATCCTTTACATTTTTATCAATAACACTTTCCACACAATCTAATCCTATGTATGTTTTATTTGAAAAATCTATTTGAGATGTATAATTAAAATCACCACAACCCAAATCTAATATAGTATTATTTTCATTAACTAACTTTTGTAAAAACGGAATAAATTTTTTATTATATGTAATACTACTTCCAGGCCCACTACCACCACCCCATTTTTGTTTATCGTAAATATTTGTAAAAATTTGTTTCATTTAGTTAAAGTTTAGATTTTTATTTTCTATATTTAAACTAATGAGTGTTAAATTAATATCAATCACGCCAAACGCCGAAGAACTAATAGCCTATTGTGCAAGAGTTTCAAGTAATAATCAAGACAATCCTAATATAAAAGGTCTATTAAAATATTGTGCTAAACACGGTCATTGGAGCGTATTCGAGATGGCTAATATGGTAATAGAGGTTAATACTACAAGAGCAATTGGAGAACAAATCATACGCCATCGTAGCCTAACGACGCAGGTTTTTAGTCAGAGGTACGCAAAGGTAGAACAAGACCTTGAAATACCACAACTAAGACGACAAGATAATAAAAATAGACAGAATTCTATAAGTGATTTAGATGGTGATTTAGTTAATGAATTACAAAACGAAATATCAGAACATTTTAAAAAAACAAAGAATTTATATAGGAAATTATTAGATAAAGGAGTAGCAAAAGAATGTGCTAGAAGTGTATTACCTATGAATAGTCCAACAAGAATATACATTAATGGGAATGTGAGATCATACATACATTATATACAAGCAAGGACTCATGAATCAACACAATTAGAACACAGAATAATTGGAAATAAAATCAAGGAAATCTTTAAGGAGCAACTTCCTATTATTTATGAGGCTGTATTTAATGAAACAAATCCATAGATATATGTAATAAATTATTATTATAACTCTTTTTTTACAATTTTAACTTTCCACCGTATGATTCTCAATCCGATCTTTCATAATCTGAAATATATCTTTATCCATTTCAATACCTATAAACTTTCTATTCATATTTAATGCAGCAATCCCCATACTACCACTACCAGCGGTTGGATCAAGAACCGTGTCACCCTCTTTGCTCCAGTATTTTAATAGGAATTCCATTAGTTTAACAGGTTTTGCTGTACGGTGATTTATCTTTTCATCTAATTTATATTTACACCAACTACTTGGAATGTCAAGAACACTGGTCGGTAGGGGGTCGGTGTGTTTTGTGTTAGTTCTATGGGTAGGTTTAGTCCTTTTTTCTATCATCTTAGAATTATCAATTTCACCAATTCGATCACCACCAGTCTTACTTTCACTATGACTACTAACATCATACTCAGGGGTTTTCTTAGCAAAACAATAGACTAACTCGTGATCTTCTTGTGGGGGTAGCACACTGGTCGGTAGGGGGTCATTTAACACTTTGGATTTATATGGGAATTGAAGTCTTGGTCTTTCTGCTGTAAATTCCTTTAAATAAATATCATTTTTAGATGCTGATCTTTCTATTTCTTCACCTGTTAAATGACTACTAACATCATACTCAGGGGTTTTCTTAGCAAAGCAATAGACCATTTCGTGTTTCCGCATAGGTAATCTATATGCGTTTAGAAATCCTGCTGCCCTATTTTTCTCCCATACCAAATCCCATCTAAAATAACCCTTTGGTGCGGTATTAAATAACTCAAATCCAAATTTAGTGGTGCAACTAAAAAAGAATGGAGTTCTATCGTTTTTAGCAATGCGTTTGAGTTCTATCCATAGGGCGTGATGGTCTATCTTCTTATCCCACTTACAACCTGTTTGACCATAAGGTAAATCTAAATAAACAAAGTCAATGGATTTTTCCTTAATTTTTTTTAATTCTATTAAACAGTCGCCGTGGATTAGGGAACTGTCCATTTATATTAGTTTAGATTTTTAATTAGGGAAAACGAAGGGGGCGAAAATGGACGTCAGGGGTCAAATATCGCCCTTTTCATAAAAGTTTCTCATATACAGCCATTCTCAAATAGTTTTCAGAAAAGGGCGAAAAACACCCCCTTTTGGGCAATTTCCACCCCCTTTATAATTTCAACTTACTAACATCGGCAACATAAGTTCTCAAATAATCTCCATAACATTTACAATTTTGTTTATAGTTTAATATACCTATAAATTGAAAATCCTTTTCTTTTACTAAATCCTCATATAATGTCCTTCCTTCTCGTTTTCCTTCTCTTGATGAAGAAACAACATAAAATGATTCATCTAATATCATTTCGAGTTCTCTCATAGAAGCAATAGCATTAAAGAAGATTGTATCGCAATTCAATCTCACTACCCGAGGTACTTTGGTAAGAGATTGGCACAATACAAAGAAATGTAATGATAGTGGATCATAGGAGTAGTGTCGTCCTCTAATTGCTAAGTCTTCCAATATATTCATAGATTTGCTCTTTAATTCTACTGCCATATCATCGATGATAATAGCCGTTCTTATTTTTACTTGATCACGCTTTCCAACTACTTTATTATAATTATTAATCATTTTGTAATTGTCCAATAAGTCATGCAGTTTATCAATATTTTCAAATCTACAATCTTTATCTTTTATTATATTAAATCCAGCATTGGTAGGTGAAAATAAAAAAACCATATCCAAAAGCTTTTTATCTATCATTTGTTGAATCATAAACTCACATAATACGCTTTTTCCGGATCGCCTTTTACCTAAAAATAAATTCATAGAGGATGATGGTAGTTCGTCAATATTAAACTGTGGTATGTCACTTGTGCGGTGAGATGTATCACTGTCACTTGTGCGGTGAGATGTATCACTGTCCATTACATTATACAATATTTTAAAATTTAATCAAAGCTGGTAGCTGTTCTTTATCAGATACTTCCACCGCTCCTATTATCTCTTTATTATTCATTATCTCATCAACTAAGTCAATAAATAATTTAGATTTGGTAACTGGTTTTGGTACTTTTGGTAATGGATATTTAACTTCTTCATCTGTTTGTTTATCAAGAAAGGTCTTTCCAGTGTCAAATTCCCTTTGTTCTAATTTCTGTGCGTTACTTCTATATAAATCTAAATTATGTGCTTCTGTTCCTAGTTTATTATATCCTAATATACTTCCATAAATTCCGGATACACCTACATCTCTTTGTGTATCACTCGTGAATATATCATTTTGTTTTAGTATTTCAGCAATACCTAATGGTTCAGCCAAATCACATTTTAAACTATATTCTAATATCTTTTGACTTTCAAATAGTATTTTGGATGTTTGTGCCTTAATCATTTCATCATTTACATTTTCCTTTACACCTACTTTTTGATAACACTTAAACATGCAATCAGCCATCAATCCTAAATAGTTATCACTCGTTAATAATCCGATAATCTCATTTTCTCTTAATTCGTCAAAGGTATATTTTGTAAATATTTCACTATAAATAAACTTATTACCTCTTAATACTTGTAGAATTAAAGCGTTAAGAGTATTATTTTCTACATTTGTATCCATAGGAATTGGTTGTCCTAAATGTACAAATCCACTGCCCATAGTTCCAAGATACGAACTTGCATAACGAAAAGGAATATAGGTAACAACATCATTAGCATTAAAACAACGAATCAACGATGGACAGGTTTTATTAAACATATCAATATTATTAATAGTATCTCTTATGACTCTCGGTGCTCCATAAGTAATAGTATAATATACTGGTACTTTATCAACAATTCTAAAATCATTAACATAAACATAATAAAGTAATGTAGCCAAAGCACCACCAGCACTATGACCAGTAAAAACACAATTTACAACCGTTCCATAAAATCCTCTTATCTTTTCTTTTATTTCAAAATAATATTTAGCCAATTCTTTCATAAATCCAGCGTGTCCAGTTAGTTGTGCTTTATCGTTAGGTAAGTCAATTTCAAACTCATCAAAATCTTTGAGTTTAGTATTTTCACCTAATATGTCACCCACACTGCAATCCACAATCATATTTTTAATAGATTCCATTGATGATTTTAATGTGGAAAAATCATTCTTAGTACCCCTAATAGCAACATATAATGTTGAGCCAACTTTTCTAAATATAACCGGAAACTCACCTTCCAAAAAATCCTTTCCTTTTGTTTGTGGTTCATAGGACTCCTTACATAAATCTATTGTAATGTCGAAAGCTTCAAATATATCTATTTCTTCCATCTTTTAATAAAAGATTACAAAAAAGTTTAATTGTAATCGTGTAATTCACTAACATTAAATACCAAATCTACCCATATTAGTTTTCCAAGACCTACCCCTGTTTTATCAAATTCAGCAAATTGATAATCTCCTGTTAGGTTTCTTCTATATGTTCTAACATTAAATGATTGTTTTACATCTTCACTATTAAATATTTGATTCATTTGATAGGTTTGTAGAGCTGGTGTGTCAGCAACTGGAACAATTAAATTATTTGTTCCTTGATTGGATATTACCTCGTATCCATTTAGAATATCAATATCAAAATATAAAGCCCCAAAATACACCTCACCAGCGGCTTCGTTCTTAGAAATTGTTGCACGAACAAATTCTAATTTTTGTGCCAATAGCTCTTTAGGTAAAGTAATATTTTCATCAGAAGATTGTATGCGGATATTTAAAATAGGCATTGTTATAATAATTATTAAGAAAATAAAATAAGATTTTAAAAATCTTTAGCAAACTTTTTGTTATCTTTTTTCTAAAAAGATGTAATTTAATTAGTCAATGAGGTCTGGGTACGCCCACTACTAGAAACGGTTGAAACAATCTTGAGAGTTCTCTCGCATACAACCACGTCGTATTTAGTATCAACAGCAACATTAGCAGCAAGTTCAAAATATACACGAATCTCAGGGTTGTTTAATTCACGAAGAGATACGGTATTCGATTGTGAGCCACTTCCTAAATGTTCCCATAACCCTACTTGTATTTTTGCTACATTACTGGTAGAATCTTGAGCACCTCCAACAGAAAAACCATTTTCACATAATTTAGAGTAATAAAGTTCTTCACCGGATAGATCAAAAATACTTTGACCGGAAGCAGTCATTGTCACACGACTAATTTTCAACGGAGCAGATGCGTCGGTAGTGTTTTGTTCTCTTACAATGACAAAGAAATCATTTACACAGTCAGTATTACGAAGTTCAACTGGCGTACCATTTTCACCGTTCGTTTTAGTACCATTAACTATAGTTGCCACAGCTACATTTTCATCATAGAAACCGGTCGTCATCACATTGAGCTCAGGTTCAGAATAATTCTGAGTTAGAATTTCACTAAAGTCGGCTTCGTTGTATGCTTTGTATCTCATTTTCAAATAGCAATTAGTAAGAGCAGATACACCAGCACTTACATTACTTGGGTGAGCACCAAATCGTAATCGAATACTCATAGGTTCATTGAATTGTAGGTTAATATTGGTATTGATGTCCTTGAAGAAACCAAAAACAAGAGGAAGACAAAAGAGATGAGAATTAGCAGCAGTTCTAGCATCAACAAGAGTTTTAGATAAAGGATAATATTGAGAAAGTTGTAAATCACTAAGTTGAGCAAGAATATCCCTATTAGTAAGGGTGTCAATTACTTTACTTGCGGAAAGAAGTTCAATTCTATCAATTACATCCATAAAATCAAAAGCTTTAGTTGCTCCAGCCGCTCCTTCTTTGGTATAACATAAAAGGATTTGTTGGGCAATTCCATATTTCATTAGGTCAAAGGTAATGCTTTGAGATGCTCCAATTGTTCCAGATGATTTTTTGGTATCGGTATATACAGTAGCGGCACTTGGATAGATAGTTTTGGTACTATATACATTTGGGTTCATACGAGATTGAGATGCATTGATGGTGTTGATTAAGGCACTATTAGAATTCGAGTTGTTTATGATAGAGGACATCGGTTTATAATAAGAGTCAAGAAAAAAAAAATAATAAAAAAATAATATTTGAATAGAATATGGGTCAATATATTAGTAAAGATGATTTAAGGATTTTAGAGGATTCGTCCTATTATTCATTTCCTTATAATTCTCAATTAAAACTATCTGCTTGGTCAGGACACAATTCTAAGAATTTTGATTATTATAATGGAAATCGGTTTTGTAAAATAAGTAGAAGACATTATCCTGAATATACTCGTGGATTTATCTTTGGCTATTGGTATAATCCTATTGAAACAATAGAAGAAGAGGAAGAAGAACAATTAGAGAGAGAATTTTAATCACTTTTGTTGTGAGATATATCACTGTCACTTTTCTTTTTGGAAGCATAAGGTGGTAACTGCTGATAAGCACAATTCATTATTTTTTGTTTTAAATCCTTAAGAGTTTGTATTATATTGTCTATTAAAGTTATTATATTCATTTTATATATGATACATCAGATATTTATTGATATAGGTAAAGGTAAAACATATTTAGATAATCCTATTTATAAAAAATGTGTAGAAGAAAATAAAAAACAATCCTTACAACATAAAATATGGAATGAACAAATGCTAAATGAATTATGTAAAGAACATTATCCTGAATATTTAGATTTTTGGAATAGTTTTCCTCACCCTTTTTGGAAGATTGATTTTGGTAGGTATATGTTATTACATCACGCAGGAGGTATTTATATAGATATGGATGATATTATTACAGAGCCTATTGTATTAAATAGAGATATTGTAACAATATTTAAAAGAGATAATGGAAGGGTTGAGTTTGGAAATAATATTATTCATTTTCAAAATAGAAATAATTATAAAAGGTTAATGGATTTTTGTTTAGAAAGAAATGTTAAATGTAAAATGCCTAACAATTGGAAACAAAGACGCTTTTTTTATATTGTTGGACAGAGGGCTTATCATAGCTTTATTAAAAAGGAACTAAAACTTGAAATGACAAATACTATACAATTTAATGGGTTTGATACTAATGCTTGGTTGTTTATTTTTTAGGACAAGGTTGTTAAATGGGGTTGGGTGGGGACGTGTTTGTGAATTTCATTGAAAACCATAAGATTTCATAACTTTTTTCATAACTTTTTTGAAGGAATATTGTATGCTTCGTCTCTATACCCCTAACCTTTTTTATTACTTTTCAAGATTTCATAAAAAAAAAAGTTTTTATATTTAAATTAAAGTTAAAAATTATAAAACTTTATTATATTTTCCAGAGG
>JAAHTH010001423.1_pt1 | contig 20969 bp, 16 predicted proteins | sample 6116091 | NCBI WGS metagenome assembly JAAHTH01 (sample SAMN13939990, study PRJNA603662) | sponge metagenome | isolation source: marine sponge | host: Mycale hentscheli | place: New Zealand | collected 2006 | reverse complement strand
ACTATCAGCTTACTCTATTCTAATACCCCGTAGCTTGCTGCGGGGTAGTTTATTAACAATTCGGAATGGGTGTTGATGATAAACCGCTCACTTTTACCGGGCTGGTATATGGATGGCGCAACCTCAACATTGCCGACCTGGTTACTGACTTCGGTCCCTCAGGATAGTTCAATACCGTGTTATATATTTCAAGGGCCTGATTTCTTTGGAGCTTGAGGTCAAGGGCATTGGCGAGGGCAATCATCCGATAAGGTTCCAGAGCCTCGTTAGCGGTCATCTTCGCTAATTGTTCCACCCGGCCGAGATCTGCCAAGGCCCTATATCGGCCTTTTTGGAAAATCATTTTCCAGTCTCCAGAACCGCGGGGTTTGGTCCTTGACGGCTCAGTCTGCTGGGATTTGGTGCGTTGATCAAGATACTGCAGGGTGATCGTATTTTGTTTTAGTGCCTGAAATGGTTTCCCGCATCTAATTGAAAACCCCTGACTGAGTGCTGAGAAACCAGGATTCCCAGGATAACGCTTCGCCATCCACTCAGCCAGAGCCATATTTTGGCAGATGTCGGGTTTGCTCCATGGGACTTCTGTTAGCAGGGAGCGTGCGGCCTCTGATCCAAAATGAGGGGAGCCAACCATGGCCTGTTTAATTAATGCTTTGCCCTGACTTAAGCTAATATCGCCAGAATTTATGCTAGCACCACTAAGGTGGTAAAGGTACCGTAGTTTATTGGGAATACCGTTGAGATAGACCTGATTGAGGCCAAGGACCAGTTGAGATGCGGCTTTACCGTATTCGGTGGCGTTAGGATGTCGGAGGTATTGTTCGACATAACGCAGGGATTGCGCCCCCATGCGAAATCCGCTTAGGTGGTGGCCCCTATGGAGCAGAATTCTTGAAGTATGGGCTGATGCTAAAGCTACTGAAAGCAATGTTTGAGCGCCCGGGCGTTGTTTATGTGCTTTTTTTAGTTTTTGAATAGTTTTCTTCAACATGGAAACCCCACTATTCACTTCATCGGAATTCCCAAAATAGACACCCCGACTCCATCGTACGATACCTTTGTAAAATGGGCTTGATGGAATAAGCGCTCCGTCCCAGTTGGCGCCGTTTACCAGGGCGCTTGCTTTTTCATGGTCGCGATTGATGAGAGCGTCGAGGATTTTTCTCTCTATGGGTAGTTCACACGAGCAGGTGGATATACCGCAATCTCTGGGTGCACTACTGGCGACTGCCATGGGTGTAAAAAGAAACTCCCCCACAGCCACAGCCAAAATGGGGAGAGCGGTCAGGAAGCCAATCATTTGTCGCCAAAACACAACCGATATGTATCGGAACTGTGGGGCTATGCGACAGGGGGAATAATTTGCGCGGAGGTATCTGATGTCTTTAATATGTCTGATTAGGAGTCGGACGGATCTTGCCATAGTCCTTCGGATTTTACGTCTTCCATGGCCATTTCTATTCCTTTTCCCAGTTTCTCCACGAGCTCGTCGATTTGATGGCGATTGATGATAAGGGGAGGGGACATCACGCACATGTTTATAATGGGTCTAACAAGTAAACCCAGAGTCTGGCAATGTTTGTCAATTCGATCGCCAATGGCATAGTCCATTTTCAGTACATCGGCGTGGGCGTCTTTTTTTACATTAATATCACATTCAACGCAGGCCATCAAACCGATTCCCCTAACGTCTGCCACGATAGGAATATCTAAAAGAGTAGCCAATTTTTGCTGGAAATAAGGGGCCATCTCCCGTGCATTTTCCAGTATGGATTCTCGTTCCATGATTTCAATATTTTTGAGTGCTGCGGCACAGGCGACAGGGTGTCCAGAATAGGTGAAGCCATTAGAGAACACGGCGTTGGGGTCTTCGGTTTCGATGGACTGTAGCAATTTGTCTGAAACCAGAAATGCACCCAAGGGCAGGTAGCCCGAGGTAATGCCTTTGGCGCAGGTGATAATGTCGGGAACCACATCGAACACCGCCTCCGAGGCAAAAAAGTGCCCCAGCCTGCCAAAAGCAGTCACGACTTCGTCGGAGATATACAGTACATCGTGTTTTCGGCAAACTGCCAGACACGCAGCATGGTAGCCCTGGGGTGCCATAATAACTCCGCCGGAAGCTAATATGGGTTCTGCAATAAAGGCGGCAACCTTGTCAGAACCTATTTCTTTAATTTTGTCTTCAAGCTCCTGGGCTTTTATAGCGCAATACTCGTTCTCTGATATTGATCCGGGTTTGGCCATCATATTCGGATCACTGATGTGGTGAAATAGCTCGGTATTAAAGTCAAGGAAATTCTTATCCCTGGTTTTACCAGACGCAGAAGCTGCTAGAAAGGTGCTGCCGTGATAGGCGTTGTTTCTTGAAATGATGTGCTTTTTTTTGGGTTGTCCAAGAACATTATTTCTGAACATCACAAATCGTAATGCGGAGTCAACTGCGGTCGAACCACCTGTGGTATAAAACACATGATTCAGGTCTCCTGGGGATAGTGTTGCCAGCTTCTCAGCCAGCTCGGCTGCAGGAGAGCTGGTTAAACTCCAGGGACTTACATAGCTAAGCGCCATGGTTTGCTCCGCAATGGCGTCGGCCATTTCCTGGCGGCGATGGCCGATGTTGACGCACCACATACCCGCAGGGCCATCCAATAGCTGATTACCATCGGAGTCCCTGATATAGATACCATCACCCTCGGCGATAACCGTACGGCGATTTTGCCCGAGATGTTTAATATCTTCCCAGGGATGAAGAAATTGGTTATCGCGTTTTTGAATGGACTCGGTATTGTTTCCTGTCATGGTTTTCGTCTCATGTTTTTCGTCCTATGGTTTTCGTCATGGGATGACTTTTTTGATTTTGAACGAATATACAAGGAATTGAACATATATTCAATTTCGGAAATTACTTCTCATTCTATGGGAGAACGATTATCATTCTCGACTAGGGTTCTTCCGGATCTGCAGGCCATTTGCCATGCATCATCGCTACGAGTTCCTGTTGCAGATTACTGCTACAGACCACTAGTTACCGATCATTGTTAAGGTCGTTGAGTATGCTTTGAGAAGAAGTAATGTTGCCTTTAATTTGGGGATTCAAAAAAGTAAGGGATAAATTCCCTCAACCTCTGGAGTGGAAAACTTTTCGATGATTCTGCGAGTCCGTGGGCTTAATACAAGGGTTTAGTACATGGGTTTAACACATGAGGTCTCTCATTTTGGCTTTGAGTTCCCATTGCAATTTGTCTTGCTCAGACCTATACAGAGACTTCCTGATTACTCAGTCTTAATTACTCAGTGTTAAGTTTACGTCAATGACTACTTATGTTCTCGGCCAAGTAACCATTCTCGACCCGATAAAATGGGAAATTTACTGTAATGAACTAATCCTTACGCTGCAGGAGTGGGGAGGGGAGATGGTTTTTCGAGGGGCGCAGGTGGATACTCTGGTAGGTCGTTCTGCGGGTGCCGCGAGTATGGTGGTGACATTCCCGAATCGCCACTCCGCTCGCCATTGGTACCAATCTATCGAGTATCGCGCATTGCTACCTATTCAGAAAGCAGCCGCAGAAATTCAGCTAAATGTATTTGAATCAGATAGTTAATTAACAAACTTCATTTTGTTTGTTATATTCTGTTATAAAATTTGTTAATTCGCTGTTATTTTTCTTCAAGCTATAAATACTTTCTATTGCCTATTGATTGGATTGATTGCCACATCAATACAACCGTTTGTACATCGCTATAAGGTAACATGTAGTATTTACCTACTGTTAGTTTCCTGAATCTGGGTAACAATCCTTTCGAATCCATAGTTGGTCCAATCCATAGTCGGTTCATTGGGATTCTATGATCGGTATTCAATCATGCCCGATTCGTCGCTTCTTAAATGGCCACAGTGCACAGATATTTGCACATTATGGCTTTGTTACGTCAGGAGTCTCTGTGTCAGGTCCCAAACCCTTACCGATTGCTGTTTCAGAATCCACCGACTTTTCGGCTGGTGTTGCTATAGGCTTTTCAGCTTCTCGGGATGCTTCTGAAAACACGGCAGGGGAAGACACGACGAAGAAAAACGAGATGAATACAAATACGATGAGGGATGAAAACAAAGTCATAAAAAACACAACCTGCTACATGTGCGCTTGTCGATGTGGTATTCGAGTGACTTTGCGGGATGGGGAGATTCGATATATCGAAGGCAATCCAAACCACCCTTTGAATAAAGGGGTGATTTGCGCCAAAGGAGCTTCGGGAATCATGAAGCAATATTCCCCAGCCAGATTGACCAAACCGTTGTTAAGAAAATCCGGTAGTGATCGTGGTGATGCTCAGTTTGAAGAAATCAGTTGGAACAGGGCGTTAAAACTGATTACGGATCGTTTATTGCATATTCGCCGAACCGACCCAAAAAAATTCGCCTTGTTTACTGGCCGGGATCAAATGCAGGCCTTGACCGGGTTATTTGCGCGGCAATTTGGCACACCAAATTATGCAGCTCATGGTGGATTTTGCTCTGTGAATATGGCGGCGGGGATGATTTATACCATTGGTGGTTCTTTCTGGGAGTTTGGCGGTCCAGATCTGGATAGGGCAAAACTGTTTATTATGATTGGTACTGCCGAGGATCACCATTCCAATCCACTAAAAATAGCAATCTCCAGGTTCAAACGATCTGGAGGAAAATTCATTTCGATCAACCCGGTGCGAACCGGATACTCTGCTATTGCCGACGAATGGGTGCCCATAAAGCCTGGCACCGATGGTGCGCTTATGATGGCGCTTATTCATGTGCTTATTCGAGACGGCCTATTTGATCGTGATTTTCTTGTTCAATATACCAATGCTGCCGAGCTTGTAAACCAGGATCAAGGGACGTCCCGGGAAGATGAGTTTGGAATGTTCGTCCGGGAAGACATTCCTGTTGATGAGGGCTGCTTTGATCCTCCAAATAAATTGTGGTGGGATCGGACTATGAATAAACCTGTTTCCGCGCGTATGGATGGGGTTGATCCGAGATTGCAGGGAGATTACAAATTACCTGATGGGACGTTGGTGAAACCCGCTTTTCAGCTTTTGAAAGAGCGGGTCGCTGAATGTACTCCTAAGTGGGCATCTGAAATCAGGGGTATCGCCCCCCAGACCATTACTCGTCTTGCCCATGAAATGGGAGTGACTGTGAGGGATCAGAAAATCGAATTTCCCATTGCTTGGACCGATATTTGGGATAAGGAGCATGAAACGATAACCGGAAACCCTGTTGCCTTCCATGCCATGAGAGGAATGGCGGCACATTCGAATGGATTCCATGCCATACGGGCATTGACAATTTTGATGTCGATTCTGGGAACCATTGATCGCCCTGGAGGATTTCGACACAAGGCACCCTTTCCTCGACCGATTCCTCCTTGCGCCAAAACCCCTAATGGACCTGAAGGAATACGACCAGAAACACCACTTGGAGATATGCCATTGGGGTGGCCAGAGGAGCCGGATGATCTTTTCGTGGATGATGAGGGGGAAGCCATTCGCATCGACAAGGCTTTTTCCTGGGAGTATCCCTTATCGGTTCATGGAATGATGCACAATGTTATTACCAATGCGACTCGAGGTGATCCGTACCATCTCGATACATTAATGATATTCATGGCGAATATGGCCTGGAATTCAACCATGAATACCAGCGAAATTCGCGAGATGCTCAATGAGAAACATGAGCATGGTGATAAACAGGGAGAGTACAAAATCCCATTCCTGATTGTTTGTGATGCTTTTCAGTCAGAGACTGTGGCCTTCGCTGATCTCGTCTTGCCAGATACTACCTATCTTGAGCGGCATGACGTGATGTCCATGTTGGATCGACCTATCTCGGAGTTTGATGGGCCGGTGGATAGTGTGAGAATACCGGTAGTGGAACCCCTCGGGGAGTGCCGACCCTTTCAGGAGGTGCTGATTGAACTGGCAAGCAGGCTCGAATTACCAAAATTTGTCGACAAAACTGGAAATCGAAAATTTAAAGACTATCCGGACTTCGTGGTCAATTATGAGACAGAACCAGGATCAGGGATTGGTTTTCTCGCAGGTTGGCGCGGTAAGAATGGTGATCAGTTCATGAAGGGAGAACCTAATCCTGATCAATGGAAGAAGTATGAGGAAAATAATTGCGTTTTTCAGTATGAGCTTCCGAAATCCTATGCCTATATGCGTAATTGGAACAAAGGTTATCTGGAATGGGCCCAACGGCATCGACTGGTGCGTTATGCCGAACCGATTAACATTCACATCTACTCGGAAGTTCTTCAGCGTTTTCGTCTGGCCGCTCAAGGTAAAACCAATGGCCGACAGCCACCGAATCATTTGAGAAATCGAATTGAAACTTATTTTGACCCCTTACCATTTTACTATCAACCTCTGGAAACCCGTCTGACTGATCGGAAGAAGTATCCATTGAATGCGGTTACTCAACGGCCCATGGCGATGTATCATTCCTGGGATTCGCAAAATGCCTGGTTAAGGCAGATTCATGCTCATAACTACCTTTATATGAGCCCGTTGGTGGGGCGAGATAATGGATTTGAAGATGGTGATTGGGTTTGGGTGGAGTCCATGTGGGGTAGGGTCCGGTGTATGTGCCGGTTTAGTGAGACCGTAGAACCAGGCACAGTGTGGACCTGGAATGCCATTGGTAAAGCGTCGGGGGCGTGGAATCTCGCACCCAATAGCAATGAAGCCCGTAAAGGTTTTCTGCTAAACCATTTGATTTCAGAAGAATTGCCTCGACAGGATGATCAGTCTGGCCGGGGATATGGAGACAAGGTTTTTTCAAATTCCGATCCTGTTACCGGACAGGCTGCCTGGTACGATGTCCAGGTGCGGGTATATAAATCAGAGTCAGATGAGTTTGATGGAAGTTATCCACAATTTGATTCAATGCCGGCGGTTCCGGGAGTAGGTAAACCCAAAACATGGCTGAAGTACTTTGCAGGAGGTGAAAAATGAGCACTCGGGAAAATTTTCAAAATGGATCTCAAAATACCCAACTGGCGTTGGTTATTGATCTGAACGTTTGTGTGGGGTGCCACGCCTGTGTGACGAGCTGTAAAGAGTGGAATACCTCCGGTAGCGCAGGGTCGTTACCCGATCAACGGCCCTATGGAGAGGATCCAACCGGTACCTTTTTTAATCGGGTGCAAACCTTTGAAGTGGGTCAGTTTCCGAATTCCCAAACAGTGCATTTCCCCAAAAGCTGCCTTCATTGCCAGGATCCACCCTGTGTTCCGGTTTGTCCAACTGGAGCTAGTTATAAGAGGGAAGAGGACGGTATCGTGTTGGTTGATTATGACAAATGTATCGGTTGCAAGTATTGTGCCTGGGCTTGCCCCTATGGCGCTAGGGAAATCGACGAAAATCAGAAGGTAATGAAAAAATGCACATTGTGCGTGGACAGAATTTACGACGAGACGCTGGAAGAATCTGAACGTAAGCCCGCTTGTGTTCTTGCCTGCCCAACAAGCGCTCGACTATTTGGAGATATCCATGATCCTGATTCCGAGGTGTCTGAGGCTATTCGAGAAGAAGGTGGGTATCAATTATTACCTGAATGGGGAAGTAATCCAGCAAATCACTACCTACCTCGCCGAAAACAATCTATTACCATTCATCAGGACGAATTACAGAGATCGGATAATCCACTAAAAAGGGAGTCCGGCCATCCTCAGGGGCCAGTGAAAGAACAAACCCTTGATGATGTTATGAGTTGGTAATGGGCTCTGACGACGTGATCCAGATCTGTCAAATAGCCCTACCAAATAGCTCTGTCAAATAGTTCTGTCAAATAGTTCTGTCAAATAGTTCTGTCAAATAGTTCTGTCAAATAGCCCGGCAAAATACAAACAGGCTCAGTAAGAGAATCCACCAAAAAATCAGGAGAGAGACAACATTGAACCCAGCTTTTTCTGTTATTTTTCTAACCACCTTGATTGGTGCTGGTCAGGGCCTATTTGCGGCAATCGTACTCGGACAACCGCATTTCGTTGATATCGCTACTGCCGGATTTACCGTTGCTGATAGCATGAGTAGTTTTGTCTTCCTCGGTTGCGGTATTTCATTTTTGTTGATGATGATGGGACTAATTGCGTCATTTTTCCATCTGGGGCATCCGGAACGAGCATGGCGGGCAGTCTTTCAATGGAAAACATCATGGTTGTCCAGAGAGGTTATCGTAATGCCATTGGTTATGGGCGTGGTGGTGGTATATGGTGCATTCCATTTATTTGATGCTGCAGTGATTAAGCAGCAGGTTGGGTTTGATTTAGTGTCGTTGATGGGCTGGGTAGGTTTCATCCTTGTCATGATACTCTACCTTTGCACCGCCATGATTTACGCCTGTATCCGGTTTATTCAGGAATGGTCGAGTCCATTGACGGTGATCAATTATACGGTGTTGGGTCTGATGTCAGGATTTGTTCTTGCGAGCGCGCTGTCATTCCAAACAGAACCCCAGAGGTTTGAACTTTATTTTATCCTGGCATTGAGCTTACTGGTTGTTGGGCTGATTACTCGAAGCCTTTCGTTATATCGAAATGGGAGAATTAAACCCAAGTCAACTATGGAGACTGCTATTGGTATCAAGCATAGATTGATTACCCAACGATCTCAGGGATCGATGGGTGGTTCTTTCAATACCCGGGACTTTTTTCATCACTGCGCTGGGGGTTATCGTTAGAATTAAGTGGACGGTGATCCTGTCGGTATTTTTGCTTCCCGGAGTCATATTGGTTGTTGGTTGGCTTACACAATCCGGTCTTGCATTGTGGTTAGCCTTTGTCGTCCAATACCTTGGGCTGCTTGGAGAAAGATGGTTATTTTTCGCACAGGCAAACCACCCTCAAAATCTGTATTACCAAACCGTGAGCTAAATCACTGCCAGCTAAATCGATGAAAGAAGAAAGCATCGTAAACCAGACTTTAAGGCACGAAGATTTGACAACAGAAACAACCGTCGGTGTATTCGACGTTAAAGAGCAACTGAATCTGGAAACAGCCAGAATACAATGGAGTGAACTTGAAAGGCACTTTGCCCGGGGAGTGATCATCGTTGTATGCCAGGGAACAGATCTGATCAAAGTCGCTGGCAGCTTCGTTGAAGATGATGTGGAAACCGTTCAATTGCTCACAGCGTTGGGCAAAATTCGTCACGCTGACATGGAAGATGCAAAGCGGTGGCAACCTGGGGACGTAAGTCTATGGGCGGTGGTAGCAGCCCCTTGGGTGTTAGTTCAGCAATCAGAATCCTGATTAGAGACAATCACAATAAAAAATTGGATTTTCCGTTAATAAATGCCTCGGATGGCTAGTAGTTTTTTGTTGTGATGATAGAATTCAAAACGGACGCAATATGTTTTCATCCCAGACTTTAATGACGGCACTATCGGTTGTCTATCTCTTAAATTGAGAATCGATATTTCGGCCATTGATACCAGAGTTCTGCTATTAATTTCTGCAATGGTGAAAGAATGGATCGAAGCATTCATTAACGCCTGTTGCGATTGATGATTCCCCGGAGGCTATGTGACAGAAACAATCAATTTAACCACTGAGATGGTGGTTGTTATCGCCATTTTGATTCTAACGATTTATTTGTTTGCATTCGAGGTTGTGAGGGTAGATGTTGCTGCGGTTAGCATCATGGTGCTAATTGGTTTGTCAGGCTTGTACCCGGGGTACGATGGGTTGGTCAACGCGGATCAGCTGTTTAGCGGATACTCAAGTAATGCGGTGATCTCGATTATCGCTGTTATGATTATTGGGGCCGGTTTGGATCGCACGGGAGTGATGGGCAAACTCGCTAATCAGATATTGCGGTTAGGAGGCAATACCGAAGGGCGGGTGATTATGATTATCTCCACGGTGGTCGGGGGGATCTCGAGCTTTCTCCAAAATATCGGCGCTGCTGCATTATTCCTTCCCGTTATAAACCGGATCGCCCGCCGGGGAAATCTTCCCATTTCCAGACTGCTTATGCCCATGGGTTTCTGCGCCATTCTCGGTGGTACCGTGACCATGGTGGGGTCCAGTCCACTTATCCTTTTAAATGATCTGATTCAAAACTCCAATGAAGCGCTACCGGCTGGAGTGGAAAAGATGGAACAGTTTCATCTTTTCTCGGTGACTCCGGTGGGATTGGTTCTGTTGTTTGCTGGTGTGGCTTATTTCGTTTTGCTTGGACGTTTTGTGCTTCCCGTTGTTAAGGACAAGCCCGGTGAATCCGGTAGCATGTTGAAGTATTTTAAAGAAGTTTATGGAATTGAAGGAGAAGTGTATGAATGTATTGTGAGCCGAGATAGCCCACTCATTGGTCGAACACTGTCCGAAGTGGATGCAGCTGGCCGCGCGGGATGGATCGTCGCAATTAGAAATGGCCATGATCTTACCATTGCACCTCGTGGGGATAGTGAGTTCTGGGTTGGTAGTGAGCTTGCCATCATGGGCCGAAGGGATGCTGTTTCCGAGTTCGCCAGGGAATACGCACTGGAGATAAAAAATGAAATGGATGTTTTCGCGGAAGTACTCAGCTCAAGTCGGGCTGGGATCGCTGAACTGGTTATTCCGCCAGACTCTTCCTTAATTGGTAAGACGCTGAAAGAGGTAGCATTAAGACGTCGGTATGATGCCACTATGTTGGCGGTATTTCGTGCGGACGATGTTATTGACTCCGGATTCTCGGACCTAACTTTTCAGTCCGGCGATACACTGGTTGTCCATATACGGTGGAGTAATCTCGCTGGCATTGCAGATGCGCGGCATGAGTTTGTCGTGGTTACCGACTTTCCAAGAGATGATGAACGCCCAGAAAAACTAAAATTTGCTGGTATCTTTTTTGCCTTGACGCTTTTTCTTGTACTTTTTACAGATATGCGTCTGTCCATTGCGCTGATGACAGGAGCGGTGGGCACGATCCTGTCCGGCGTCATTAAAATTGAAGAAGCCTATCGGGCTATTGGATGGCAAAGTGTGTTTTTGTTGGCGAGCCTGATACCCCTTGGTATGGCAGTAGAAAATACCGGCACTGCAGCCTGGATAGCCCAGGAAGTACTATTTTACATGGGGGATGTTCCAATCTGGGTATTTCAAGGCGCAGTGGCTATACTCGCTACCTTATTTACGCTTGTTATGTCCAATGTAGGGGCCACTGTGTTGCTTGTTCCTTTGGCGGTTAATATTGCCATTGGTGTGGGCGCCAATCCTGCTGTATTCGCATTAACCGTTGCACTTTGCACTTCGAACTCCTTTCTTATACCTACCCATCAGGTCAATGCATTGATCATGGGGCCGGGTGGTTATCACGTGTCTGATTTTATGAAAGCGGGTAGCATCATGACGGTGATGTTTATTGTTATCGTGGTGGGATTACTTAATCTGCTATACACCTGATTTATTCAGATAGAGTTGTCCGGAAAATAGGCAATAGGAAATAGGCATAGGCGGCAATAAAAAGTATCCCTGAATATAACCATATTGAGAGAAAACTATTTGAGTGTCTATGGCGATCAAACCCTATTAAATAACAATTTTCGATAGATAGTTTACGACTCCAGCACCGGGGCGGCTACGGCAAGCTTTTTCTTCCAAATGGCTGGGGCGGTATGGTGAACAGATTCCCCTTTACTATCTACTGCAACGGTGACGGGCATTTCTTCTACCTCGAACTCATAAATTGCCTCCATTCCAAGATCTTCAAAGGCAACCACTTTTGCCGACTTAATCGCTTTGGAAACCAGGTAGGCAGCGCCGCCCACAGCAATAAGGTAGACGGATTGGTGCTGTTTTATCAGTTCAATGGTTTCAGGTCCCCTTTCTGATTTGCCAATCATTCCAAGCAAGCCAAGCTGGCCGAGCATCATGTCGGTAAACTTGTCCATTCGGGTAGCCGTGGTCGGTCCCGCGGGTCCCACTGCTTCATCCCCAATGGCATCCACCGGACCAACGTAGTAAATGAAACGATTTTTAAAGCATACGCCCGGGGGTAACGGTTCTCCCCGTTCCATGAATTCGGAGATCCGTTTATGTGCAGCGTCGCGACCAGTCAGTATTTTCCCGCTTAGCAGGATCGTCTGACCAGGTTTCCATTCCAAAATGGTCTCTGGGCTAATGTCATCAACATTGACCTTGATCGTGTTTTCGCTGGCGCGCCAGGTAATCTCTGGCCAATCGCTTAACCTGGGTTGGGGCAAGTCTGCCGGACCGGATCCATCAAGCACAAAATGGGTATGCCGTGTCGCCGCACAATTGGGAATCATTGCCACTGGTAACGATGCGGCGTGGGTAGCGTAGGGGTTTACCTTGACATCCAGTACGGTGGTTAATCCGCCAAGACCCTGAGCGCCGATTCCAAGTTGATTTATTTTTTCATACAGTTCCAGACGGAGTTCCTCGGTTTCATTTTCGGCGCCTTTTTCGATAAGATGTTGAATATCGATGGGATGCATTAACGATTCCTTGGCTAGCAACATGGCTTTTTCGGCACTTCCTCCAAGCCCAATACCTATGACACCGGGAGGGCACCATCCGGCACCCATTTTGGGAATGGTGTCGAGCACCCAATCCACCACACTGTCGCTCGGATTCAAGATAGTGAATTTACTTTTGTTTTCTGATCCACCGCCCTTAGCTGAAATAATGACTTCTACATTGTCACCGGCAACTATTTCAGTGTGAATCACCGCAGGAGTATTATCCCTGGTATTTAACCGTTTTCCTGTGGGAGGATAAACTATTGAAGCTCTAAGGGGATTATCCGGATTCAAATAAGCCTGGCGCACTCCTTCATTAACCATTTCGGTTAAACTCATGGTGCTATCCCATTGGACATTCATCCCGACTTTGATAAATACCACGACGATTCCGGTATCCTGGCAAATTGGGCGTTTGCCCTCAGCCGACATTCTAGAGTTGATGAGTATCTGAGCTATCGCATTTTTCGCTGATTCTGATGGCTCCTTTTCATATGCTTGGTGCATTGCCTGCACAAAGTCCGCGGAATGATAATAGGAGATATATTGAAGTGAATCAGCGATACTATCGATGAAATCGGCCTGTTTAATGGTGGTCATGTTACATATGGTCGTGGGGGGCTTGCCATGGCTTGTTCATCGTGGATGATTCATGATGGTATTAAAGCGAAGAAGCAATTCTAAAGATGGCAGCTATGTTAAATGGATCATAAATATGAAAGGCTTTAGTATATCAACGCCGGGATTGTAATGCTGACAATAATGATTCTCTGTGCGAAAAGTCGCGTCGATAGCTCTTAATTTTCGAAAATAGCTTATTGTCAATAGCTTATGTCTCGTCCGTCTAAATCGTAAAACTTGAGTTTATTCATTTAGCCTTGAAGGGCTTTCGATTACAATAGGCGACCAGTTGTTTGCCGTCTCTTCAATAAGGACATATTTTGATAAGAAAATCCCGGGTTTTTTTGCTTGCGATTCAATGCGTATTCATTGTCTTCGCAATGTTGCCTTTCACTCAGGCGCGTGCCCATCATTTACTGCCAGAAAACGATTTGCAATGCAGTGCAGACTTTCCCTGTCCTGAAGAGATTACTCGTCGGGTAGACTTCTGGATTGAAGTTTTTAAAGGTTGGAAAAAAGAACAGGCGATCTTCCACGATCCGGATTCTCCTGAAAGGGTTTATTCGGTTATTCAGACTGGCGAAGGATGTAGTCGAAGCGCCAGGAAAAAAGTGAAAAGAGAACGCGCCCGGTTAAAAAAAGCATTGGAATCGCTCGCCACCAAGGTCGGAAATAATCAGAATATTACTCAAAAAGAACAACATCTCTATCAACTTTTCCCATCCGCCAAGGCCAGTGAAATAAGAAAAGCGGCTAAGTCAATTCGCTGCCAGGGCGGCGTTCGGGACGGCTTTCTGAAAGGATTGCAGCGTTTCCACCGCTATAGCGCATTAGTAGATAGTGTATTGGAGCATAATTCACTGCCGCCGGACATTCGTTATTTACCGTTTGTGGAGTCTTCCTATAATCCTGCTGCTTACTCTAAAGCGGGAGCGGCTGGGATGTGGCAAATCATGCCAAAAACTGCCCGAGTGCTTGGGTTGGAGCTGAACGCCACTATCGACGAACGACTCGATCCCGAGGCAGCTACCCGGGCTGCGGCGAAATATTTGCTGAATGCCAGAAGGTCCTTGATGGAATTGGCTCGAACCATTGACCCTTCGATCAAGACCACTGATATCAATCCCTTTATTATCACTTCCTATAATTATGGAGTTAACGGGATGAGGCGGGCGATCAGGAAGATCAAACCGGATTACATGAGTGTGCTGAACAACTATAAGTCCGCGGGGTTTCAGGTGGCAGTAAAGAATTTTTACTCGAGCTTTCTCGCTGCCCGACATGTTGCATTAAATTCAGATCGATATTTTGGCCAATATGCCCATGCTGAAAAGGTCAGAACTCAAACCCTGGTGCTAAAAAATTCAACGTCCATCGACCGCATAAAAAAGGTATTCAACCTGACGGAAAAAGATTTAAAGCCACTTAATTTGCCGTTAACCCGATTCGTATGGAATGGATGGCGTTTGATTCCCGATGGCTATCGGTTACAGCTTCCTGCACGAGCAGATAATTGGAAGTCTCAGATTCTTCGTTTGGGAACCTTGCCGGTGGAGAAAATGGCCCCGGGAGCTCAGAGCTATGTGGTCCGAAAAGGCGATACCGCCTGCGGTATCGCTCGAGCATTGGATACGAATTGTAGGGAGTTAATCAAGGTTAATCATCTTGGAAAAAAAGCGGTAATCCGGATTGGCCAGAGACTCACTATCCCCGGGAAAGTGATTGTGGTGCAGAAGACTACTACAAGAAGCGGTTTTGAAAAACCAATTTCAGATGGCAGTTATCGGGTGCGGGCAGGGGATACGGCTTGTGCCATTGCTGAAAGATTCGGCGTGAAGTGTCGGGAGTTAATTGCCGGGAACCAACTGGGTAGAAGTGCGAAAATCTATGTTGGACAACGGTTAACCATTCCAGGGGCTGTAACCCTGAGTAAAGGCGTTGCTGAACTAAACAATGAAAACCTCTATGTGGTTAAACCTGGAGATAGTTTGTGTCTAATCGCCCAACGCTTTTCGGTCAATTGTTCAGTGCTTGGTAAGCTTAATAGTTTAAAAGGTAAATCCACAATCTTTCCAGGACAAAAACTGAAAATACCGGGTTATGAAACACCGAATACAACGGAGACTGCAACCGCCCTGGCGCACTTGGACGAAACTATCCAGGCGGCGAAGAATCAAAGCTCCGCCCCGGCACAATCGAATTCAACTTCTGATAGTACTCCAGGCTTAAGTCAGGAACAGCGCGATGATCTACAGAACCTATTGGACACATTACCTGAATTGGGCATTATGGTTTCTAATGCATCCGGTCAACCAGTGTACAGCATCGTCTCCGAGATTGATGAGACTGTGGGGCACTATGCTGACTGGTTGGGTTTAAGATCTTCCCGGGAAATACGAAAAATCAATAGTCTTTCCTTTGGACAAACACTAAGAGTTGGTAAGGTTCTTAAATTACCTGTGAGAAATACTTCCGACATCGCCAAATTCGAGAAGAAGCGAATGGAATATCACCAGGTACTAAGTGAATCATTTAAGGAACACTATGTTCTCTATGAAATAGAACCATATCGGGTCAAAAAGGGCGATTCGTTGTGGCTACTGTCAAATGAATTCGGATTTCCGCTTTGGCTGCTCTATCGGGTTAATCACTCTCTTGGCCATTCAACGCTCCATGCAGGCTAGGAGATTATGCTGCCAAAAATAAAGGAAAAACAGTAAAAAATTCCATCCGAACCTTTGCGGCGGGGACTGTTCGATTCGAATTTCGAAGTTATGGGTGGGATTGTTTTTATGGGTTGTTAAATTTATGGGTTTTTAAAATCAGTGGGATTCGGTGAATTCTGGTTATTGGATAATGCTTTTCAGGGCCAGTCTGTGAAAGCCGGCCCCTGAGATCCAGTCCCTGAAGAGCCCGTCCCTGAAGATCCAGTCAGTATGTCTTTACTTCGCTAAGACTTAATCCACTTTCAGGATTGGGTTTTTATACCGGATTCGATGGGTAGGTCTGTGCGATTTCCCCAATCCGACCAGGAACCGTCATACCCTTTTATGTTTGTGAAACCAAGGGACTTGAGCATGACATAGGTATGGGATGACCGTTGATGAGTTTGACAATGCACAATGATTTCCTGATTTCCATTAATGCCCCTTGTGGCCAACAGCGATCCAAGTTCTGATGGAGGTTTCAGCCTTCGTTGATTGTCAAAATCAATGGTATCGAGCCAGTTCAGATTGACCGACCCCGGTATTCGACCATTACGGGCGGATGGGGACTTTTCCCCATTGTGTTCTTCGGGGCTTCTGGCATCCAGTATTCGAGTATCCGATGAGCCCAGTTTCTCAAGAATATATCTCGCATCAGCGCGAAAGTTGCAAAATTTGGAAACCCTGTAATCAGACATCTCGGGTAATTGAAACGCTGTTTCCATTGATTTTTGTTGCATTTTCCAGGCGGTATATCCGCCATTGAGCAGCGACCAGTTGTGATGACCGACCATATCGAGCGTCCACAGTAGTCTGGATGCCTGGGCTCCATTTGCGTGATCGTAGGCGATAACACGATGATCCGATCTAAGACCGAGCCGAGAGAGTGCCGATGAAAGTGCTGCCTTGCTGGGAATGGTGCCGGTAGCGGGTTTTACACCGGATATAAGTTCACTATATTCACAGTGCCAAGCGCCTGGAATATGTTCTTTAACATAATCTTCCTTGCTACCAAGATCGACCAATAGTAAATTCTCCCCCGAAGAATGCTGGGGCAATAAATGCGCGAGTTGATCTGCCTCGATGAGAACGTTGAAATTGGATTCAGTCATGGTTAATCACTCTCATTTTATGTTATTTCCATTTTGAGGTGTTCCCCGGGACAACAATGAAAATGGAAAGATAGGGTTTTGATTCCACCTTATTCCGGGACTTGGGTTGTCGGGATAACATTGCCATCAGTATAGGTTGATCCAGTATAGATTAGACCAGCATAGACCAGTCTATGACGACTATTCTTAGACAGCTGTTTTCACTTTCTCTGTATGGCCTGCTCTGTATGGTTTGCTCTGTATGGTTTGCCCTATTTGGATTCGTTGTATTTGGGTTTATTCTTTTTGGATTGGCTCTGTTTAGTCTTAAGTTTTTTGGTTCTGAATGGCAAAGCCATATTTTTCACACCTATTTGACGTCAATTATAGCGCTGGAGACATGAGTCCTGCATTGGATTATTTAGAAACGTTGAATCATTTCGGCCGAGCTCATTATCAGAAGCGACCCCGGGGCACAATTCGATCGGTGCCCGAGGACTTTCGCGTCCATGAGGTGCTGGGTTTTGAACTATCCGGGGATGGCCCTCATGTATGGCTTCATGTACGAAAACGGCTACTCAATACCGTCGATGTGATCAGGATATTGGCAAAGTGGTGCGGTCTTGAGGTTCGGGATGTGGGATACAGTGGATTGAAAGATCGCAATGCGGTGACTACGCAATGGGTTAGTTTACCCATGGAGTTGACTTCCAGGCTCCCGTTAATGAATGATTTCGAGCTTGGCAAGGACGGGTTTGAAATTATTGAAATGGAATATCATCAAAAAAAATTGAAGCGTGGAGTGCATCACGCCAATTATTTCCAGATTGTGATTCGGTTCGACGAGGAAGATCATGAACAAACTGAATCATTGCTTCAATCCATTAAAAGTGATGGTGTTCCCAATTATTTTGGCGAACAACGTTTTGGCCGAAATGGGAATAATCTTAGAAGTGCGGAACGCTATTTTACAGGAGAGTTGAAAAAACCGACCCGCCAGCTCAGGGGATTTATGCTCTCTGCGGCCAGATCCTGGCTATTTAACCTTGTGCTCTCCCAACGGGTTGCGGACGGGAGTTGGAATACTGCTCTTCCAGGGGATGCGATTCAGTTTGATGGTAGTGGCAGTTTTTTTCTTTATGATGAAACAGACATCAGCGTCAGGAAGCGGGTAAATGGAAAAGTATGCCATCCCACTGGACCACTCTGGGGGGCTGGAGAAATGTCAGTGGGTGAACCGATTGAGCGTTTTGAAAAAGAATGCCTGGAAGAAATGGAAGTGTTTTGTACTGGGCTTGAAAATAATGGGCTAAAACATCAACGCCGAGCACTTAGGGTTGTTTTGCCCGACTTGAGTTGGCGTTGGTTGTCAGTGGACGCACACAGTCGACTTCGGGATATTGATGCAGATGCCGACTCGGGGAACATCCTTTGGAATAAACATAGTCAGAATTATCATGGCCGAAATGAACACAGTGATGCCAATGAAGGTAATCTTGCCATCAAATTAAGCTTCTCCCTGCCAGGTGGTTGTTTTGCAACATCAGTATTGAGAGAATTTATTGAAGGGGACACATTGCCTCGCATTAAGCAGCCTCTGCATAGATCCGAGGGAGCCGGACTAGGATGAAGAATACTCATACCACCAAAGCCGCGCAATAGCTGATTCATCAAACAGAGTTATTGGAAATTTTTTGCAGTGCAGAAGTTGACTATTTTTTCCTCAAAATTCCGTCCATAATTTCTTGAGAGATTGTTTAAATACTGCTGAATCGAAACTCGGCCCTATTCACCCGCCATTCCCTGAACATCAAGATGACATCATTCATTGAAAAACTGGAGTCAAGCTGGAAATCCCAACAGTCACTGCTTTGCGTTGGACTTGACCCTGACTTCAACAAACTGCCGAAAAGCATTAAAGGTCAACAGAACGCCCTTTTCGAATTCAATCGCAAGATTGTTGACGCAACTGCGGATTATGTTTGTGCCTATAAACCACAGATAGCCTACTACGCTGCCATTGGTGCTGAATCCCAATTGGAGAAAACAATTAGTTATATTCAAACACACTATCCTCACCTTCCGGTGATTCTCGACGCCAAACGGGGAGATATCGGTGCCACTGCCAAAATGTATGCGATTGAGGCTTTTGAGCGCTATCATGCCGACGCAGTAACGGTCAATCCCTATATGGGAGGCGATACAGTCCAACCTTTCCTGGAATACAAAGATCGTGGTGTCATTGTACTTTGCCGAACATCTAATCCGGGTAGCGGTGACCTGCAGGAACTCGAAGCTCAGGATAAACCCATCTCTCATCATGTGGCTTATCGAGCAGCAAAACACTGGAATGAGAATAACAATGTCGCACTGGTCGTCGGAGCAACCTATCCCCGGGAAATCGGTTTGATCAGAGGTAGTTGGAAATATTCCCTTATTGGTTCCTGGTATCGGGACCCAGGGAGGCGATGTTGCTGCTGTGTTGGAAAACGGACTAACTGACGATGGATCAGGATTGATGATTAATGTTTCACGAGCAGTCATTAACGCCAGTGATCAATCTGATTACGCTGAAGCAGCGGGAATTGAAGCGAGGAGGTTGTCTGATACGATTAATCAATTTAGGCATTCAATCATAGAACTGACCTAAGGAGCTGTTAAGGGAGCGCTTTTAAACTCCTTAATCAGATCAAAAATGGCTATGCGTTTTTCTTTTTCTTTTTCTTTTTCTTTTTCTTTTTCGGGTCCACCCTTTAAGTGATTAGGAATCCGCTGGTTCCTGATTATTCCTTTGACTATTGATACCTTTATCATATTTGAGGAAATCAATTTTGAAGTGGCTTTCTATCTGGCTGTTCGCTGGTAGAAATCGATTTATGTAATCGATCAGCGAAGGCGTCTGATTTCCATTGTCCTTTTCAAAGTCGATGAAGTCCTCTTCGAACCAGTCAAAAATTTTCGATATGAAAACTCGATGGTTTTTCTCGTCAACCAATACATTAGCGTCGGAGGCAACGAATTCTGTCATGGCCTGGTTAAGTTGTTGATCGAGTTTTTCAGGAAGAAAAGCGGCTTGTGGAAGTCTTGGACAACTATTGGAGGCACAATTTAATGCGGCATGAATACGTGGGTCCTTGAATTTTTTCCGAATTATTCGATCCTCCAGCTTTTTTAGATTAGTGATTCTTCCGTCAATCTTGACGTCCATGCGAACAAAGAAATTCAAACCAGATATTAGTCCGCTCCAGACGCTACTGGTTTCCGGCCCTCGGGAGAGCACACCGTTAAACACGAGAGCGTTATAGGCATTGATGTAGTACGCTAGTTGACTGTTTTTCGTTGGAAAAAGATCCGGTCGTGTTACAGGCCCAATGGTTTCTAAGGCATTGATGTATTGGTCAAAATCATTCCGATCCAATAAAAGGCCTTGATAATCTATCCGGCCATTTTGGTCGACAAAAAGGGACAATGTCTTTGTCCACAGTGAGTAATCGAATAGGGTTCCTTGCAAACCATCATCTGGATTTGAAGAAAAAGCTGGTAGGTTTACGATTGCCACCAGTATTGCAGCAAAAAATAAAGTAGCTTGTTTCATCTTTGCTGAAAACGGTTTCTGCTTCGGTTTGTTCATGCATAATTTATCGGTGAAATCTGTTAGGGGAATTCTGCATGAGCTTAAGCGAAGCAGACGCATCCCGCTTAAAATGGTCATTCACGACTTGCGGAGACTTTCTGGTATGGAAAGTTGAATGTCTATACTCCCTTGTGGTCTATTACCAATCGGAATAAAAGTGGATATCCTGTCAGACTACAGTTTCAAATTTTCGTTCATTGTATTTTGTCTATGGTGTATTTTATCTATGGTATTCAGCCCTGGTTTTGCATTGTTTGTTGCATTGGGCTTTTTGCATGTCTTTATTCTCTATCGATTCCTGTTTAATAGGTTCTTATCCAATAGCTTCTTCTCATCCAATAGCTCCCCATCTATGTAGTCGTCCCTGAAGAACCCGAAAAGGCTACATATCCAGTATAAACTGGAT
>JAAHTH010001421.1_pt1 | contig 20985 bp, 17 predicted proteins | sample 6116091 | NCBI WGS metagenome assembly JAAHTH01 (sample SAMN13939990, study PRJNA603662) | sponge metagenome | isolation source: marine sponge | host: Mycale hentscheli | place: New Zealand | collected 2006 | reverse complement strand
CTACGCGAAAAACCAATGAAGCGAGAAAGGCGTTCGAAGAAAACGACAATGCAAAGGTGGTCAGTCTGCTGGAACAAGTGCCAAGTGCAATGCGGGACGCAGAAATCGAGAAACTTTTCCAGCGTGCCCACGCGAGAGTTCGTGAAATGCAAGCTCTTCAGGATGATCTTCGAACTGCTATCGCTGAAAAAAACTGGTGTTTAGTTGGTGGCCTTCTTGAGCAATTACTCGATCGGTATCCGAAGGAATTGCGTTACAAGGAACTCTCACAAAAGGTAAGCGAAAAACTGACACGCAATGCCAAAAGCTATGCAGCAAAAGGAAACTTCGCTTCTGCTCTGGAATCTTTGCGAGCAATTCCAGCGTGTGCCTCAACCGAAGAGTTGGAAAGAATGGTCGGATGGGCCAGCAAAGCGGATTGGTACGGCGAACAAGTCCGGCGGGAACCCTTTGCAACTCAGGTACTGGGCCGGATGGCTCTCACGTATGCGAAATCGGCACCGAAACTTCAACAAGCCGAAAAGGACGTCAGAGAAATTGCATCTCTGATCAAGTCGCAGCAGACCGCAACGCGTTGCCCGCTGCCACGCTGGAAAACCTCCAACAAGAGTTGGTTAGGAGGAGAATTTTCACTACTCGGCCTACCACAAATGCACGGCCTGGGCAAACACCAAGCATTCACGGCAAACGCAGGGCAACTTAATGTTGCTGTGGGGCTGGCACTTCAAGGACTCGGCCAGGGACGCATCCAATGCAGCTTCGCTCCCAAAAAGAAAAAGCTTCTTGGAACGCGACGCAAGAAAGTCACCCGTTGTTGGGGACTGGACATCGGCTCAGCAGCCATCAAAGCAGTTTTGCTGGCAGAAAAAGATGGCAACGTCACAATCTTGGATACTTTTTTTGAACCTCTATCCAAACCCACCTGTCGCAAGGCTGCAGAACCCAGCTCTCCAGCCACTTTACAGCTACCTGCTTTGATGAAATTTGCGAGAGAGAAAATCTCAGACGACACGAGTGTGTGGGCCGGGTTTCCATCCAGCGAGGCCGTATCTCATTTCGTTTCCATTCCATCGGTAAAAGATAAGCTGACGCAACAGCTACTGGACAAAGAAATCTCTCAAAAGGTGCCACTCTCCAGAGAAGAGATTGAGGTTGCGCAATGGATCGGAGACACGGATTCAGAGAACTTGCGGGGTAGGCCAGTAACGCTTTCTATCGCGAGAAAAAAATACCTCAGTGATTATGTCGAGGCACTCAAAACCGCAGGCATTGAGGTAAGTGGTTTGCAATGCGAGTCTTTCGCCTTGATTAACTTCGCAACACTCGAATTCAGCGAATTGGCGGAGAACGGCACAGATACTGCAGAATCTGGAAATCACCAAGAAGACGCACTCGCTTTCCTCGACTGCGGGGCTTCATCCACAACATTACTGGTTGTTTCGCGAAGTACTCACTGGTACTGGACCATGGATCGAGGCAGTGAAGCAGTGAACTCACTCATTGCGAGGGCCGCAAAAGTCACCGCTGAGAGAGCTGAGGAACTTAAACGCAACCCCACTGAACTTGCAGATCCTGCCAATGAATATGCGATGGTAGAAAATAACTTTCTGGAAGTCCGAGCCAGACTCGAAGTAGCATTGCGAGACATGCTGAAGCAAAACGAACAAATCAACATCACATCAACATGGTGTATGGGCGGTGGGAGCCTGACTCACCAATGGATGCATCTTGTCGTGGCAAAGGAGAAATCTTCATGACCCGCTTCATCAATACCTGCCGCGGGTTCCGCTCGTTGCCCGCCACCCTCCTGACCTTGGTGTTTGCTGTCATCTGCTTATCTGGCTGTGGTGGACCAAGTCAGGAAGAAATGCTCATGCGGGCCGCCCAACGTCGACGCGCGCCCGAGCCACAAGAAACAGAACAAATCCAAGACACTGGCAAGGAGCAAGCCAAAGCAAATCCCAACGCGGATCAACAAATCTCACCTGCAGCAAACGGCATCAACGCTAAGCCAGACCCAGCCCCCGGTCAATTAGCAGTTTCAAGCCAACCAGTAGCAAAGCCGCCAACAACATCAGAGACAAAACGCACATTTTCTGTTAAGCCAATTGAACAACGACAACCGAGTACCGAGCTCAACCAGACTGCGCGACGTAAGGTCGCACAACGTAATATCGAAACAGTCGCAAACGCGTTGCAGCAGTACTTTGCGGAAGCGAAACGGCTTCCACAGTCTTACAAAACAAACGCAAACCAACTTCCCACGCTCTCATGGAGAGTCACTTTGTTGCCATATCTTGGCCACGAAGATTTACATCAACAATTCGATTTTTCCAAGCCATGGAATGTCGAGCCCAACAAATCACTGTTGCAATACATCCCAGACGCCTATCTTTCGCCTGAGCGTTTCGACACCAATACAAACTTTCTTCTACCCGCGGGTGACGACTTCACCTTTGGCGAGAACCGCGTTGCTCGTGAAAAAACCATCGAAGATGGCATGGGCAACACCATTATGCTGTTCGAGGTGAACGATGAGCATGCAGTACCATGGACGAAGCCAGCCGACTTGAGTGCGAACAGCCGCAAGGAATTAATCTCAGCGATTGGAGGGCTCAGAGAAAATGGTACATTTGCTGCGTGGGCTAATGGTCTACCAGTCCTGTTATCGAATACCTTGAGCAGCGAAAAAATATTCCAAGCCACAACTCATGAAAAAGGCGAGCCGCTTCGGGCTGGTGACATTCACCGCGACATCGATGAAAAGGTGAAATCCAATGTCCCTTCGATCGGTGGCACCCTACCCACATCAAAAGATAGTCTGAAGCCAAATGCCATTCCGAAAAATACAACCGCACGACTTTCTGTTCCCAAAGCGGGAGACATTGCCGAGGCGCAAGACAAGCTAAGAAGAATCTACGCTGACAAACTGCGTGACGCGAAGGAGAGATCAGACAAAAGCAAGCTGGCACGGACAATGCTGACAGATGCGGCAAGAGCCCGTTTGGATCCCACAGGCGCCTATGTCATGCAAACAGCAGCGATGCGTCTGGCTCTTGAGGCAGTTGATATCGATTTGTTAATTACTGCAATCGACCAACGCATTGCCCAATTCGAAGTTGACCCCTATCGGGAAAATCTGAACTGGCTGCAACAAATTCCCGCTGGCCGACTCAAACGCGATAGAACACAGATTCGCAGCAAGCGACTAACTAAACGCGTTCTACTGGTCGCACATATCGGTATCGTGGAGAATGACTTTGCTGAGGCCTCACAGATCGTTGGGATCGCTTTCCAATTCTCAAGCAGGAACAACGAGGAACTACTTCCTCGTTTGCTGAACAAACTGAAAGCTTCACTGACTACCGCCGACAATGAATTCAAAGAGGCATTATCCGATCTTGATGCTTATCGAAAAAACCCAGACAACCAAGAGACAGCGGCGGCATTCGGAATGTTTCTGTGCTTCACCAAAGGGGACTGGGATACCGGATTACCCCTGCTAAGAAAAGGTGACAATGAAGTGCTGCAGGAAATGGCTCGCAAAGACCTGCAACAAGGTTCAGACCCCGACCCGCAAATGCAAGCAGAACTCGCTGACATGTGGTGGGACTTAGGTGAACGCGCAAAATCGGTAACCTATCAGCAGCCATGCCGAGAGAGGGCTCTTCACTGGTACTTGCAGGCATACCAACTGCTACCTGATTCGCTTGATCGCATTCACATCAAAAGTCGTATCGAAGAAGCAGAAGCGTTTGAAGGGGGAAACCCGGTCAGCCTGTGCCGACAACTTGCACGGGAATTGGGAGTTGAACTTTCGAATTCGATTGAGCAAATTACGCCTAATATGCGTTCACGACCGAACGATGACGATTAATTTTGCAATCGATTTAGAATCATGACGTGAACCTGCAGGATAACGCTCTTCCTGAAAACAGGTGGGTGATCATACGTTCGCCTGAGGTACTATTGGCAGTCAACTTTAGCCTTTCCAAGCAATTCAACAGTGCTTGGAACAGTGATCAAAAAAGTCATTCACTGCAAGGCCAAGGCTTGTGATGCAACACCTGGGTGTATATTGTTCCCGTACCGTTTATCCTGAGACGTTGCGAGGAATTATCAGTGAGTTCCGAGGCCCCCACTCAACCCGATGACCAGTTCCCGACTTCTGGTCGGATTGCTGCGTTTGACTACGGGACCGTCCGAATCGGGATTGCCATCTGCGATCCAGACAGGATTCTGGCGAGCCCGCTTGAGGTGTATCCAGCAGCAAACTGGCAAAACGACGGTGATTACTTTCGCTCACTGATCAAGTCAGAGCGAATCGTGGGTATCGTCGTTGGTCTTCCCATTCACTGCGATGGCGGAGAAAGCGAGAAGAGCAAGGAAGCGAGAGAGTTCGCGAAGTGGTTGGCGGCCGAGACTTTGCTGCCAGTACGAATGTTCGATGAACGATTCACCACGGCGGACGCAAATCGCCGAATTGGCGGAAATTTAACCAGAGCCAAGAAAAAACAACGCGTCGACGCGATCGCGGCGCTCGTGTTACTCGAGTCTTTCATCGAAGCCTGCCGTTATCGACAAGCCGTAGCGGGAGTAGCGCTCGACGACTCCCCCAGCGGCGGCGAAAGCCTAGATGCGTGAATGACAGCGGGTAAAGCATGCACCTCGCTCGCACGTCAAGAACATCAATCTTTCGCTCGCCTGACTCAGACCCTAGGCAGCAGTATCACCCACCAATTTGCCCATCAGATCTGCGAATCGCTCTTCTGCCTCACGGCGGCGACGCACTTTCTCACCCACGCTCCAGCCAGACCTGATACGCATCACGCGGCGTGAGATTTCGGCATCTGAAAGAAACGTCTCATTTTGAGGCACTGAAGTTCGTTCCGAGACGCTGTTTTGGTTCGTTGATGTCAACATAATAGGATTCCTCCTGAAAGAACTCGCCCTAGCTGGGGCATCTTGCTACTTAGCCACATTGGCTTCGCTGAAGGCCGTTAAAGAGCAAACAGCGCGCCAATTGACAGAATCGACACGACCGATTCTTCATTCTATGCGTCGAAACCGCATTTTAGCCGCATTAATTTTTGAAAAAAACTTATCAGCCAATTCTCAGCCGACGTCTCCTTCGCTCTTTTTGAGACAGTTTTCAAAGCTTTGCAAATCTTGCAACTCCTGAGCTGGCAGCAACAAAACCTCGTGTTCAGCGATATCATCTCCCAAAATCGCAGTTCGAACGATTTCCCACGTCTTGAATCCACAATTTCCCTGTAAATCGCAGTACTGCAGTTGCCCGGCCGCATCGTAAAGCATGCCAAATACTTGCTCACGCCCCATCTCGCGGCTCAAAACAAAAGAACCATCCGGCTCGAAATAGAGCGTATCCAGCTGTTTCAAGCGTGATTCGACCGTTTCAAAGCTGGCTACCAGCGGTCCTTTGCCAACGCCATAAAGATACAGGTGAAAAGAGGTCATTTGCATCGCATGAAACTGGAAACGAGTGTGTGAAACGAAAACGAGTGGTTGGCAGCCTGCTGAAAATGAAAGCAGCGTTGACGCCTACCGGCTGCTTTTCATAGCGTCCCCAGCGGGTGATCTGTTCAAACGCATGCCAAGAATGAGCAACACAGAACCAACCTCAAGTCCGCAAGCGGCGTTTTGATGGCCAGTTACCACTCAAAACAAAGCTTTACCGATGATCATGGAAGCATCCGTTGCTTGACTTCTGCCACCATAACCGAGGCCATCTGCGTTTCCACTTGGTAACGTTGCTTTTTATCGTCGTCTGCTCACTGTTTGTACCGCAAATTGCAAGCGGTCAGAACAATGATGAATCACTGGTTGAACTTAACTTGACCGGCACGGTGAGCTTGCCACGCTTGGTTGAAGCCGTATCCAAGCAGATGGACGAGCGTTTTCTATACAGCGCCAACCTTGCCAATCGGCAGGTCACAATCTACACCCCTGCCAAGCTTCCCAAGAGTGCTCTTCCTGCTTTGCTGGGCAGCCTGCTGAAAGGCGAGAACCTCGCTGTGGTCGACTCGGATGTTGCTGGCTGGAAACGAATTGTCGATTTTGCTGATATGGTTCCTTACGCAACGGCTGGCGACTCAACCGAGGTACTTGCGAAAGACGGACCTGCAGCTCCCGTCACTCAAGTGATTCCAATCAAGAATGCCAATATTACGAACATGGCTCAGTCGTTACGGCCATTTCTCTCCAAGGGAGCAAATTTTCTGGTGCTACCAGAAAACCGTCTGATCATTGTGACAGACTATGCTCAGAATGTGAAAACGATCGTGGAGCTACTAAAGTTGATAGATGCGCCTGCTGGTCAGGCGACGATTGATTTTTACGAGGCGAAACACCGAAATCCGGGTGTATTAATCGAACAGGCTGAGGCACTGATCCTCAAGTCAGCCGATGGCGACAACCACCAGAACATCAAGCTGTTCAATGACAGTTCTGACCGTCGGATCGTCGTCGCTGGTGACTCGAGCGAAGTAACCAGAATCCTGCAATTACTGAAGCAACTCGACACCGGCATGGGCTTTCAGACCCGCGTTTACCGCTTACGAAATATTGCAGCCGATCGCGTCCGGAAACTGGTCCTGGGTTTGGTCAGCCAGGATGATGTGGAAAACAACATCGAAACCACCGTGGATCCGGATGGCAACTTGCTGATCGTGCGGGCAGCACCGGAAATTCAACAGCAGGTTGAAATGCTGATCCGCGAACTGGATCAACCTATCGATTCCAGCGAGAGCCCGATCCAATTTTACAAACTAAAAAATGCGAAAGCGGTCGAGGTGCTTTATTCCTTACTTGCCTTGCAGCAAGCAGCTGGCAGTGGCCAAGTCTCGCAAGCAAGTGGCTTCGAGACAACCATTGCCGCAGAAGGTAATGGCTTCACCGGTCTGGCTCCCGCATTCGGGATGAGTGGTAGCAACAGGCAATCGGCTTGAGGAGGAGCATTTCCAGTATACCGTGGACAAACCGGTGGTCGCGATGTTCGCATGCCATTCAACGACGGCAACAACGACCGTTTTCCCACCACAGCTTCACAAAACGACAATGCAGCTCTGCGCCCGCTATTCGGTGGTGGTATGGAATTCAATTCAGTTGAAGCAGTTGGTTTCAATGGTGGACAGGTCGCATCGCTGCCCGGTGGAGCCAGGGTTTCTGCAGATGTCGCAACCAACAGTTTGATTGTTTATGCACCATCAAGCGTCCAGAATCTGTACGAAAAGCTGATCAAGTCTTTGGATCAACGGCGTCCGCAAGTGATGATCGAAGCCGAAATTGTAGCGGTGAACACCAGTGGTAATTTCTCACTTGGAGTCGAAGTCTCCATGGGTGACCGGACTGGCGATACAAAACTTTTCAAGTTCAATTCATTTGGCCTCAGTGAGGTCGATGCTTCAACCGGTATGCTAACGCCAAAAGGCTTTGCCGGTTTCAACGGAGTTCTGCTGGATCCCGAAGTTGCTGATGTAATCGTCAGTGCCTTATCCAGCCACAATCGCGGCCGAGTGCTCGCATCACCCAAGATTCTTGTAAACGATAACCAAACGGGTACGCTTGAGAGTGTGGAAAGCTTTCCATTCAACAGCGTGAACGTAATCAATACAGTGGGTTCACAAAGTTTGGGTGGAAACCAACAAGCCGGCACGATCATTACCGTCACTCCGCACATCAACGAAGATGATCATCTGCAGCTCGAATTTGACGTTGAATTCAGCTCTTTTGAAGGAGAGCAAATTTCCACGGGTGGCGACAATCCTGGTTTACTCCCGCCACAGAGAAAAATTGACAGGGTAGGCAGTGTCGTCACCATTCCTGACGGTAAAACGGTCGTGGTAGGTGGACTAAAACGGGGATCTGCATCCGAGGCTTTCTCGGGTGTACCATGGATCGAAAAAATCCCGGTTTTACGTGAACTGACAAGCAAAACATCGGCTGAAGACAAGTGCACCTCGTTCTTTCTGTTCATTCGCCCGAAAATCCTTCGCGACTCACAGTTCCGAGATCTGCAATACTTATCAGGTAACGACATCAGGGAAATGGAAATTCCCGCCAACGATCCTGTCAGCCGCCCCATGTTGATCCCATGCGTAAATCCGCCAACTCAACACCGAGCCCTGCCCTACAGCGGACAGCACCCGATGGCAGAACCAATGCGGGAAATACCACCACTGGAAAACACGCTGCAGGAATAAGTGTGCCCGAAGATCCAATCCCATCTGCCACCAGTGATCACACGGACTCCAACCTGAAGCATTCCTCTGCTTCCAAGGCTTCTGCAACCGATCAATCTCAGGTAGCCCACACGGGCATGGGCCATGACACGGATCAGAACACGAGTCTCAGCCAGAGTCTGGGCGGAAAGGCTCAGCAAGACCTATCCCACTTGAAGCCCTCAGCAGTTTTTCTGAAACGCTTTGGTATCGCATACGCTCGAATGCATCAAGTTCTGGGCTTCGAACACGAGGCAGGCATCGTGGTCGCAGTCTGTGATCGCAACGGTTATGAGCACATTGACATGATTGGTCGTGCGTGCAAAACCGATACGGAACCCTTACTGTCAACCGAAAAGGCAATCAAAAAAGCGATCAACTTGGCCTACGCGGATCGATCGAGTCAAGCGCAGCAAGTGATCGACACCATGGACGAGGAAACGCTTTTGCGTGACGTCAGTGCCTTGAGTAGCCGAGAGGACCTGCTTGACACAGAGGGGCGTGCCCCCATCATTCGACTCGTCAATCATTTACTCTTTGATGCAGTCAAGGCAGGTGCATCAGATGTGCACATCCAGCCCTACGAAGATCGGGTCATTGTTCGACAAAGAATTGACGGTGTGCTTTTTGACAGCTTCGAAATACCGAAAGCAGTTCAGGAAGAAGTATTGACGAGAATAAAAGTGCTAGGGCGAATGAACATCGCTGAAAAACGCCTTCCTCAAGACGGACGTGCAACGGTCCAATTGGGTGATCGTAATGTTGACTTGCGTATTGCTTCTCTACCCACGAGTCACAATGAGCGGATCGTGATCCGGCTTCTGGACAAAAGTGCCCGACTCTACACGCTTGGTGAACTTGGGATGCCAACTCATTACCTCGACTCATTCCGTCGTTTGATTCAGCGTGATCATGGCATGATTCTCGTGACGGGACCTACAGGAAGTGGCAAGAGTACGACCTTGTATGGTGCACTGCAGGAAATCGACTCGGTAGATCTGAACGTACTTACGCTCGAAGACCCCATCGAATACCAACTCGAGGGGATCAGCCAAACGCAAATCAATGAAAAAAAAGGGATGACTTTCGCCTCCGGAATGCGCAGCGTCCTGCGTCAGGATCCTGATATCATCATGGTCGGGGAAGTGCGTGATGGAGAGACAGCCGTCATGGCCATTCAGGCGTCTCTGACTGGGCATCTCGTTTTCAGCACTCTGCATACCAATGATGCAGCCAGCGCAGTGACCAGATTATTGGACTTGGGCATTGAGCCTTATCTGGTAAGCAGTTCATTAGTTGCGTCACTTGCTCAGCGGCTCGTACGCCGTCTTTGCACGACATGCAAACAACCCGACCCAGCGAGTACAGCATCACTCGCGGACCCACCAAAGACACTACTCGAAGAGCAGGGCATCGTACTTAAGGAACTCCCAGGGGCATTCGCACCGGTGGGTTGCGAATTGTGCAGAGGTACCGGTTTTCGTGGTCGTGTTGGACTTTTTGAGCTGCTGGTCATGAATGACAACTGTCGGGAACTTATACAATCACGTGGTAATGCATCACAAATTCGTGCAGCGGGCATGCAGGCAGGCATGCACTTGCTTGCCACTGATGGCTTACTGAAAGTTCATCAGGGAGTAACCACGCTCGATGAGGTCATGAGAGTAACAACACTCTGACCTCCCACGCCCGATCACCAAATCCAAAGCTAAACTCGCGTACTTGTAACTCAATTGATCAAGAAATCGAAAGCAAACACTTGCTGACACTGACATTCGCAATCAATCGATAACAACATTATCTTTCTTAGATGGCAGTATTTCATTACACAGGCGTCAAAGCAGACTCCACTGTTGTTCGCGGCACAGCCTCCGCGGACACACCCCGCCAAGCTCGTGATCAATTACGGGCGGAAGGCGTTCGCGTAAAAAAAATCGTTGAAACCAACGCAACCAAAGCAAAAACCAAAAACCCTTTCTCCCTACCGCTCCGCTCGTTTCGGATTCAATGGGCAACTGCAATCCATGAGATGGCCATGATGCTTCATGCTGGCATCCCCATTCTGGATGCACTGGATACCATTACCGAACAAAATCGAGGTCCGTTTCGTGTTGCGATGTTGAAGGTCCGCGATCGAGTCGCATCAGGCTCGTCACTGGCTGGTGCGCTGGCTGAACAGCCAAAGCTGTTCGATCCTGCATCGATTCACATGGTTGAAGTGGGTGAAAACTCCGGGACATTGGACTCTGTTCTTCAACAACTGTCGCAATTCAAACGCAAGCAATTGACCCTTCGCAATTCTGTAACCACCGCCATGGTCTATCCCGCGTTTCTGACTTGCTTTGGGACGACTGCGGCCATATTTCTCATGACTTCAGTCCTGCCTCCACTACTGGAGAATCTTGAAGAAACCATGGAGGTCCTACCTTGGCCCACCCAAGTCGCAAAGTATTTGAGCAACCTGCTTCTCAATTACGGTTGGCTCCTTGCCGCTTTATTCGTAGTGATGCTGTTCTGCGTGATGTCGATCCTGCGCACCGAACGAGGACTGCATTACTGGCATCAGAAATTGCTGAAGCTACCCATCCTGGGTCCCATGATAGTCAAACAGGGGGTTTCACGAATCGCAATGATCATTGCGACTCTTTCACGCAGCGGCATTGAATTGACCAAAGCAGTAGAACTGGCAGAGCGTTCAACCTCGAATCTTGTATTCAAAAGTGCCCTGAGACAATTTGGAGAACGAATCGCGGCAGGTGAAGACGTTTCTGATGCACTAGCCAAGGATGGTGCCTTTCCCCCACTGGCAGTACGCGTTTTCTCGGTAGGGCAGGAGTCTGGTAAACTGGATGACATGCTTTTCCAACTGGCAGAGGACTATGATGAGCAGGTAGCCACTGCATCGGCTCGGCTCACGTCCCTACTGGAACCCGCATTAATCCTTGTTCTGGCCGCTGCGGTCGGCTTTCTTTTATTAGCAACCATCCTTCCTATTCTGGAGGCGGGAAATGTCATGTAAATACGCGGCGACGAACTCGAAAAATCAGCGAAATGCTTTTTCGTTAGTGGAATTGATCGTGGTGATGGTCATTCTGGGAATGCTTGCCGGATTGGTGGCAGTCCGAACGCGCGGCTATCTGATTTCATCCAAACAAAATGCAGCCAAAACAGAGATTGCCAACATCGTCAAAGCGGTCGAAACTTTTTATGCAGATCAGAGTCGTTACCCAACCACCGATGAAGGCATCAACCTATTGCTAAGCCCAACCGATTCTTGGCCAAACGGCTTTCTCAACAAGGCTCCACTGGATCCCTGGAAAAACCCATACGAATATGTCAGCCCAGGCTCTTCAGAACCCTACGAGATCATCTGTTTGGGTGCTGATGGTCGAGAGGGTGGCGAGGGTGAGAACTTGGACTTCACAAGTGAATCTCTGGGTGGCGAAGATGGGCGTCAATGAAAACCGACAAGGCTTCACGCTTCTGGAACTGATGATCGTTTTCGTTATTCTAAGCCTACTGGCTACGATTGCGATGACATCGCTGGCCAGCAGAGTTGGCGACTACAGATTTACCCAGGCAGTAGAAATCATCGGACGCGTGGACGCCCACGCCAGACGCCAGGCAAGCACTCAAAGACGGACGGTGTGTACATCTGTTGCCACCATGGCAAGTACACTACGTGTCAGCACAGCGCAGGATCCGAATATTCGATCCTTCAAATTACCAAGCGGGATACACATCGGGGAAACCAAGTTCCGCCAGCAGACAAGTCCAACCACTGATTTTGATATCCGCTATAACCAATATGGAGCCTCTCCAACCTACGCCTTTAAATTGACGCAAGGTTCCCAAAGCAAATGGATCATTGTTCTGGGTGCGAGTGGCCAAATCATTCAAACCAGTGAAGTGGGCGAGGTTAATGACATCCTATCGCTCTAGGCAGAGGCATGGCTTTACCTTGGTTGAAGTTGTCGTTGGCTTGACTCTTCTTGCGACGGTAATCGTTTCATCCTTACTGGCATTCTCAAAGCATCAAAAACAGATCCGTTTGGCACGCTCCAAAATCACCGCAGTCGAAGTCGCGGATGATCTATTGAACCGCATGTCCGCAAGTCGCACCGGGATCCCCTCTGCTGCGACTGGCCCTGTTCCTGGACATCCAACTTGGTCTTGGCGAACAAGCGTGACAGAGAAAATGCTTCGCAACCCAATTCCTATGCAGATCATTAAGTTGCAAATCATTGAGCGGGAGACCAACTCCAAGCTGAACCTCCTTGCATCAACAAGCGTCGTGAAGGCGATCGATCCATGAGAAGTCGTCGGCAACAATCCGGATTCACTTTGCTTGAACTGGTCGCCTCGGCGGTCCTAACTTCGTTAATGATGACCGCGATCCTCGGGATTGTCTGGTCTACGCTGAAACAAATACAGCAACTTCAAAGACACGACACGCAACAAGCTTCTTCCACAACCTTGATCCAGCAACTAAGGATGGACTTGCAAAACGCAAGAGGAATGCAGGTCGACCCGAATGGGATTACGCTGCACGGCTTCTTGGCCCGTGACAAGGCCAGTCGCAGCGTGTCACTAAGCCCCGGACGTGTTCGGTACGCGCTTCGCAAAGTGAAAAGTAAGCGGATACTGGCGAGAACATCCGACGGGAACTCATGGGATCCAGTGTGGATCGATTTCGGGGCAATTTCAATCGACTCGCTCTCCTTCCTTGAAGTTGACGACGACAGATTATCCATGGCAGAGACCGGCGGTCTGCCGGAAGTTCCTGAATCATTCCGAATCACGGTCCAAAGTAACGATGGCACAATTCTCTGGCGTGAGGTGATCCATCATCATGAAAATTAAAGCAGAACCAAAGCACCTAACAGCAACCAGACCTGCAAGGCGATATGCGGGACACAAACGCCAATCTCGCTCCGGTTATGTTCTCATGACTGTCATCGCTGTTTCCATTCTCGTCATCACGTGCCTCAGCATGCTCGCACGTCAAAGTCTCAGAATGGGTTTGAACGCTGCGGACAAGGAACGCATGCTGCAGAAACGCTGGGGCTCTCTAAGTCTGCAACGAACCTTGCTGGCAAATGCTGGACGTATTTTTGAACAGCAGGACAAAAAAAACGAGCGTCAGGACAACACCACAACCCCGGTGATTCAAAGTAAGCTCACTCTCGGTGAAGTCACCTTTGACCTTCTTCTTGCGGACGAAGACGCCAAGCTCCCGTTGAACACGCTTTACCACCACGTGGGCTTAAAGAAAACAGAAGACAGTATCAGCCGGGTCGCTGGATCGAACGTGACACTTGCAACTCGCCTGATTCCGGCAGTCGAACCAATGCAGATATCGAGAGAAGAAAAGCAAATTGCTGTAACGGATGACGAGGGAGAGGAAGATGTGCGAGATGCCTTCCGCAGCTGGGGAGAAGTATTCGACCTAGCAACTCTCAGTAAGACCGCGAGAAATCAGTCTTCATTGCAGGCTGCTACGACAAACTTAACCTGCTGGGGAAGCGGACAACTGAACTTTCGTCGCGCATCCGACGAAGCAATTCTGGCGTTAGCCAATATTGTCGTGCAAGATGGAAAAGCAAGACGAGTTTAGCAACGATACAGGTCAAGTCCCACCGCATCGCTACCGACTCTTTTGTTAAGCGAAGTGAGCAACCAACAGAAACAACGCCAACTACAAGCCTTTTTTTCAGAGACCAGCACAAACTTTTCGATCTGGATCGATGCACGCTCACCAACGGGCCCCTCACTGCGAACATTCACTGTCATGAAACGCGATGCAGAGGGCGTCGTACAACAACAACGCTTTTCTCTTTAACAGTTCGATTGCAACATGGAACTTCAGCGACAACGGCACTATCTAACGATCACAACAGCTTGTGTGTTGTTGTTTTCTGCTGCTATCGTTTTCTGGTCAGTTTCTGCTGTCGATGATTCATCGCAACAGTTGCCAGGCCTACAGACTGGCCACGCTTCCACCCCCGAAGTCTCCCGCGATCCTGAAATCACTATTCCGACCGCGATGACACAACGACAGTTGCGTGGACCACTCTATGACGCCAAGCCAGCTCCACCGCCCAAACCAAGCCCTCCCCAACCCCCCCCTGTTAAATCACACCCCAAACTTGACCTAAGCCTTATTGGAACAATCATCGAATCAAATAACAGCCTTGCCATCATCGCCGATGCCAATGGTGAATTCGATGTAAAGGCTGTTGGTGAAACCTTGGAATTAGCCCCTGATGAAATAGTCATCACGAGCATTCAGGCCGACCAGGTAACCTTGAGACATTTGGGTAAAACGACGACCTTAAGTCTCGAACGCACGCAGAAAAAGCCCAAGGGCGCGAACGGAAATCGCAACAATCGAAAGCGGGGCTTGAAATGATGTTTCGCGGCAGCCTGATTATCCAAGACAAGCATGAATGGCGTATTCATGTTGCCGATGATTTCCGCACACTTCCCAAAGCAACGGACAATGCTGAAATTGTTGCAGCAGTCAAAGAATTACGAAAAAAATCAAATTTCGTGAACACAGGATGCATCATTGCCCCAGCATCTGATTCGTGTTTTTTTTCACGCCTCAACCTGCCCTCCGAACTTGACACAAGAGATCGGCCCTCACTGATTTATGAACTTGAAAATCATTGCAGCCCTCCCTTCCGCGGTTGCCCAGGATCAATCGCCGCGCGGCGCTTCTGTTTCTGCTATCGCAATCGAAGTGCATGAATGGAAACCACTTACGGATAGTTTGGAAGCCGCAAACATTCCCGTTACCAACATTATCCCGAGTGCCGCCCTTGCCATTACATCACTGTATGAAAAACATGCGTTTGTCGGCACAAACAGCCTTCTGCTCTGTCATGGCGACCATGCCGACTTGATCACGCTGGCGGACGATTGCATCTTTTCGTGGAAATACTTCAAACTTGAAGCTGCAAGCCTGAAACGACACAAAAATCTGGACCTTGCAAAATCGAAGCAAGCCCTCGTTGTTGACTGCCCTGAAGCACAGGTGGCACTGATTAGAGACAACGCAGGAGCAATACAACTCGACTCAGACTCGTTAATTTCACATTACCTTCAGGGTGCTAACACAGCTCTCTCAAAGCCCTCCTCCAACCTCTTCAATCTTCGACGTGATGACCTTGCGTCGGAAGATCCACTGCGGCCCATCAGTCGTCAACTTTCGTGGCTGGCATTTGCCGTTGCCACCTGCCTCGCAACGATGATCTTCGGCAGTTGGTGGCGCGCGACAAGAATCGAAAGCAGAATTGCGAAAAATCTGCTTGCTCAATCTGAAGCCTTCGAAGAGTCCTTTCCTGATACTCGCGTACCTGCTTCGCTACTACGACGTGTTCGAAGCGAACACTCCCGAATCATGGGCTCAAGAAATGCAACCAAACAGATCGAAGCTCCCAATTCGGCAACTGAAGTGATGCGTGTACTCTTAGCATCTTTGCCAACAGCCACCCGTATGCGAATCAGCTCAATCGATATCCGCAATGGGGATTTGAATCTTACATTTCAAGTCCAACACTTTGTCGACGCGGGGGTCGTGGCAGAAGCACTCTCCCAAGGTGGCTTCGACGTTTCCCAACCTGCCACAACGCAAAAAGACGCTAAAACGTTTGAGTCCTCGCTCCAAGCAAAATGGCGAAAAGACAGTTCAGCTAACACCAACCATGCCGGCGAGAAGCCAGCCGCAATTCCCAGAGTTGAACAGGGCAATCCCTCCACCGGCACACCCCCTCCACTTGGCCCTGGCATTACATCTCGTCTTACACTTCCCCCAACGGATGAATCGGAGATCGATGCGAAATGACAGGAAAAAGCCCAAAACGTCAGCGACAGCTCATTACCATCGCCCTGGTCTTCATGGGAATTTACGCAATCAGTGGCGTCATGGGAACGAAGGCGAAACAGAAACGCTTGGACCAATCATTCCAAGACCTAGATTCGATCCGCACAATGCTAAATGATATCAAACAACTAAAATCGGCACCCAAAGTCGCTGCGTTTCGCCTCGACTCCCCCTCTGAAATCACCAACCGAATTTCAGCAGCGAGAACAGCTGCCGACCTGCCGGAATCCACCTTACTGCGTGAAGAGCCGACCTCACCTCAAAGAATCAATCGATCTGATTATGAACTTCGTTCTACGACGATTGACCTTGCTCCTGCAAGCCTGACGCAAATCATTGCCTTCTGTGAGAATCTCAGAGATGAGAATTCCGGAACTCTAGTCCGAGACTTGACACTCACCGAGCCAAGAACGGGGACGCAGCAAACGGGCCCTGAGTCATGGAAGGCAACTTTGGTATTGACCCAAATGTTCTTTTCACCGAAAAGTCGAAATGAATAGAGTAGCTCACCGGTCGTAGGTAGATTTCCGATGAACACGCTCAAATACCGACGTTTCCTGACGTAACACCCTTCTGACGAGTCACGGATGAGGGCTAGACGCACCGCCTATTCAGCACTCGCCACCGCTTCGCTGCTGGTAATAATCGTTGGTTGCGCATCCTTCAGTGATCAACATGCTTCGCTTATAAAAATTGAGTCCAGTCGGAACCCCGCCAAAGCACAACGCTTAACTCTGGCTGGTGTGAACGCATTAGAAAATGGCGAGCCAGAGTATGCAGCAGAAAAACTGCTTTCCGCAATCAGAGCCGATCCTCAATACGGACCAGCCCACAACAATTTAGGACTGCTGCAATTTGACGACGGCAAACTTTACGAGGCCGTTCTGTCGTTTGAGCGGGCCAGAGAGTTGATGCCTACCGATCCTGCTGTCTACTACAACTTGGGATTGGTACTGGAGAAAGCTGGCAAAAAGAACCAAGCACTTGAGTTCTACAGGCAAGCAGTCGAAATTGATCCAACTGAAGCTCACTTTCTAGGTAATCTCGTTCGCTTAAGACGCAGACTCGATGAGAACGGTCCCGATGTGGTCGCCCAACTGCAAGACTTGATGCTGATTGAAACACGGCCAGACTGGCGAGCTTGGGCTTCTGAACAACTGGAACTCGCACTCAACCCAAACCTGGACCGCGGCCCCAAGACACCGGATTTTGGTGACAGTGAATCAACAAACGGGCGTATGAAGAACGAGAGTCAGAACGAACCTCAAACAAGAGTCATCGACCTGAGCCCTGATGCCATGAAACCAGGCTCCAGCAAATCCACTGATCAATCAAAAAACACCCCGGAATTATTACCTAGAGGCATTCCGGGGGCCCTGAGCCCCGGATCGCATTTTGCAGATGCCGAGATAAAGAACCAGCAGGAACAGGAGCAAACCTCCGCTTCGTTCAGCAGGCCCATCCCGATTCGTAGCGAAGGCGCGTTCAACACACTGCCCCAAAGCATCAGTGACTCAACAGATGGCAGCCCCGGGCCACCATCAGACGCTGAAGATTCATCGGTGGACATTCAACCCAACCAATGACACCATTGCCTCGTTATCTAGTGATGACAGTGATTGTCGCGACCTAGCGCAGGATGCCTTTTTGATCGCCGAAGCTTACTGCAGCAGTGCCTCACAAGCACCTACCGCAGAAACATCCACTCTTGCTTGAACACTAACCTCAACGATTCGGTACTCCTGCATGAGATCGCTGACGTAGCACTGATTGCTACCGCAAAACGGGACAGACATCAAACCACTCACGTTTCTGCTGCCGCATCCACTCAGATGCCTCATCCGGCCCCCACAAGCCTGTTTGATAGTGATGCAAGGCTGGCGCAGCTGGACTTTTCCAAGCTGCAATGATGGGGTCAATGATTCCCCACGCAAGTTCGACCTCATCACTGCGAGCAAACAAACTGGCGTCTCCATTGAATGCATCGAGTAGCAAACGCTGGTAGGCGTCTGGCAGGGACTTCCCTCCGCTTGTTCCCTGAAAACTGAAATCGAGTGTGCTGGTACGCGTCCTCATCTCCGAATCTGGAACCTTGGTTTCAAAATGCATCTGAATGCCTTCTGCCGGTTGAACTTGAATAACAAGCCGATTTCCGATCGGTGCTTTTGGCATATCCTCGAATAGAATGTAGGGCACTTGCTTGAACTGAATAACAATCTGCGTCGTCCGGCAGGACATTCCTTTACCGCTTCTCAGATAGAAGGGCACCCCCTGCCATCGCCAATTGTCACAATACAGTTTCAGGACAGCGAAGGTTTCTGTCGTACTTCCGGCGGGCACACCTTCCTCATCGAGGTATCCGGCATATTGCCCACGCACGGTGTCAGAGGCGAAATCACCGCCGGTCATTTTGCGCACCCCATGCAACACCTTGACCTTCTCATCACGCACGAGGGCTGCATCGTAACTTGTCGGTGGCTCCATCGCAGTAATCATCATCAACTGCAGCAGATGATTTTGAAACATATCCCGAAGAATGCCAGAGGTATCGTAATAACCCGCTCGTCGACCTATCACCACCTCCTCAGCAACCGTGATTTGAACATGGTCGACATAATTACGATTCCACACTGGTTCGAAAATACTGTTTGCAAAACGCAACGCAAAAACATTTTGCACCGTTTCCTTGCCGAGGTAATGATCGATTCGATAAATCTGATCTTCGCGAAAGGAACTGTGGATTGACTGGTTCAATGCCTGGGCGGTTTTCAAATCAGTGCCAAAGGGCTTCTCAATAATGACACGTCGAAAACCCTTTGAATCATTGGAAAGTCCTGCTTCCCCCAAATTTCGAATGGCAGTTTCATACAACTGCGGCATGGTAGAGAGGTAATAAACGCGTCCACACTCAGCACAGGATGCATTCGTTTCGTCCAGCTCGATGGAATCGAGAAAGTTGCCGAGAGCAACGAAATCATCCGGACTCGTAATATCACCGCGTTGGTAGAAAACATTTGCACTAAAGGCAGCCCATTTTTCATCATCAAATGCATCCTCTGCGTACTGCCTTGTAGTTTCACACAGTGAATCTCGCCATTGCTGGTGCTCAAATGCGCTTCTCGAAACGCCAATGATCCTCGAGCCATCCGGCAATCGCCCTTTGATGAAGAGTTGGTAAAGTGCAGGAATTAATTTGCGACTGGTCAAATCTCCGGAAGCACCAAAGATTACGATTGAATCAGCCATTTTACCAACTTTCAAAAAAACACGTGTCGATCCTAACGCTCCTTCGCGCGGCTCAAGCTTACGTGAACGGGAGGCAACTGGGGAAGGGAGATTGGTCTACTGACACGTTTGTTCAACATTCACAATGATGATAGTGAGCTACTCTTTCCAGCGAATTTCTCCCTTCCGCTGCCGCACACGCCACTTCTTCATGTATTGCTCTCGTCGTGCCTGACTATCCTGCTCAGCGCGATAGTTAAAGGTCACACCAGTGATCCGACGAAGGTTTTCGAATGCCAACACACGTACTGACATGTCTGCTGAGTCAAGATTGTCCAACAACTGCAAATCACTACCATCTGCCAGTTGCTCGTCAGTGTACCCCGTTAGCATCCGAAATAACTGCACCTCAGCCGCCGCATCCATTTTCTTTATCGCTTGTTGAACCTCTGATGCAGACGCTGGTCCGCGATTGACCCGAGACAACAAAGCGTCGTAATGCTGAGGCCAGTACGCTCTCTGCTTTGGATCACTGAAAATACCTGCTCCTCCAAAATACACATCAGATTTTCCCAGTTCGAGTAATGTTCGAGCAGCTAGATCAGCCACTTCCGAACGTCGGTATCCCAGCAGTTCTCGCAATCCGATTTCCAGCGATGGCGCGTCACCAAGCATTTCCAATAAATTTTCTTGAGCTTTCATCGCGAGAACGTCAGCACCAGCGATCACCTCAGTTGCCCAATCAGGTTCAGCATCGAGTGCCTCCAAACTGGGCTTGTTCCCACCCACCTGAGTCCACTGATGATCAGATTCAATCTCAAAGGAGAGTCCTCCTACCTCTGCAGTCACATTGCCATTGATAGCGGTCAAGTGACGAACAGCAACATGATTCCGTGCCAACAGTGGATCAACGCCCGGTTCGCGAGTGTGGTCCAATTGCATCGCTGCCACGGTATCCGGGGTCGCTAGTTGAAGCCTGGACTTTTCCTCACCCAGTTGAACGCAAACAGAGACCTCTGAATTCTCAGAAGAAACCAACAGACGGCCTGAAGCGAGACGCAAGCCCAAGCCTCCTGTTTCGTCAGGTAGCAACATGGCCGAAGCTGGACCGACTAGCGTGAGCTCCGCGGCAGGGATTGCCAATGTTGCTCGGAAACCAGGAGCAACGACCAGTGGCTGCTGAACCACAACTTCTGCGTCTTTTTCCAAACGCTGCCATTGGCCTCCGATTTCGACGGCGAGCAACGTATCATTGCTGAGCACCTTGGCTACGAGAACCGGAGGGCTGACGTTTGCATCAGGCGATTCCTGCTCCATCTCTTCTGGAGACGGACTGACGGCGTCAGGTGGTTGTAGCGAGGGTGGCTGCGGTAGTGGTGGCTTTGACAGTGGTGGTGTTGTGATCACAGGAGAAGAATCACTGACAATAGCTTCCACTGGCGTGGTGGTTGATGTGCGATCCCAAACTGCATCACCATGGTTCATTTCAGGCTCATTCACATTGACATCACTGCTGTCCAGCACTTTGTTTGCAGACGCAGTGGGTTGTTCCACCCCAGACACAGGGGTTTCAGACACAGGGAGTTCAGCAGACCCGGGCTCAGCTGATTTATCATCGACCCCACGAGAGCC
>JAAHTH010001420.1_pt1 | contig 20985 bp, 14 predicted proteins | sample 6116091 | NCBI WGS metagenome assembly JAAHTH01 (sample SAMN13939990, study PRJNA603662) | sponge metagenome | isolation source: marine sponge | host: Mycale hentscheli | place: New Zealand | collected 2006 | reverse complement strand
CCCCCCCCCCCCCCCCCCCCCCCCCCCCCCCCCCCGCCCCCACCGCCAGTCTGATTGCCTGCGGCTTATCGAAGGTGTTCGATGTTTCGATCTTACCTGTACCAGCAATTAGAAAATCATTCCTCCAGCTGTTGAGATGCAACTTGCTCTGATCATCACTCTTTTGCTCAATTGCGAACCAATCATTCACCGCACTGCCCGTGATCAATAGGCTGTTCGAGTCGCCCTCGATGATCGGATCAATATCTTTGTAAGCGATTTCTTTACCACCCAAGGTGACGGTATCGGGGTCTGGACTTGGGGCACTGACCAACGCATTATTTTCATCACCATTGGACAACAAAAGACTGTCAGCATCGTCCAGTAGATTACCACCGGTAACGACCCCACCACCATCGATCTCTCCGGAGACCGTTCCATCGTCTCGAATCCAGAACGTGTCTCGGTTCGACTTTCCACCAGTCAGATTTTCAAAACTGGAAAATAAGATGGAGTCTGGTGTGGAAAGAAAATCAATACGACCTTCATTTTCGCCCTCGACCGTCCACAAGGTGTCGAGCCAGACCTTGTTGGTGCTGTCATATCGTTGACCCACTAAAGTGTCTTCTGTGTCCTCGCCGCCCACAAACTCATGCATGCCTATGACATTTCCACCGATCTTGGTAGCGGTCGTGTTCAGAGAACCGTTTGAATCGTAGGTGACCGTGACAGCATCGGTGTACGACGTATAGTCGAGAACATCACGACCTTGTTTGGCATCCAGGTGGCCGGTCAGTTCGCCTTCTTCACCCCACATAAACAGGTCTATCTGGTCTCCGCCCGACAGGTTTTCGATGTCTTCGAACTTAAATTGATCGTTCAATGTTCCAATGTTCTTTCCCGTCACCTCCCACTCATTATTCTCGTCGACACCAAGCAAGGTGTCGGACGCTGCCCCTCCGGTGATCTCCTCGACACTACTGAACGACACCTTCGTGTTGAGGTTCCCACTATCCGAACCCTCCATCTGCCATGTGTTTGCCGTGTTAGGGCCGAGCAATTTGTCCAAGCCGTCACCACCCGCAAACGAAACGGTGTAATCGGCCATCGAGGCGTCAATGCCAAGTGTGTCATCGTGACCACTGCCCGTGATCGTCACGAGCTTGGTGCTGTTGGCAATTGCTTGAGAACTGAGAACCGTGTTCCCATCTTTCAGAAGGATGTTGGTGTTGTCTTTGCTCAAGACCGCAGTGAACCCCTCCGATTGACTCGAAGCATCGAAGGTGAAATCAGAGGCGAGCAATACCCTCGGTTCCAGTGCTTCGGTGACGCCGGACCGGCGGTACAGCTTTTGGTGCTGTGCCACCTTTGAGTCCTCGTGCTGGCGTCGCTGCTTGGCAACTGCATTGAGCCAGTGCACCCGTTGCAAAACAAGTCCGTATAACTTCGATAAACGCGCGTTTCCGCGTGAAGTGGAAGACATAATCGTTATTCGCTAATCAACTAAGAAATAAATTCCCACCGCATACGACAAATAAAACTGAACGGCGGTTGCAAAACGCGCAACCGCCCTGCTGGTAGGCGTCGGGTGGTTCGATAAAACTGAAACAGAAATCATGGTCAACGGACTACAGGAACCGATCTAAACTCTGCTTTCACCATTTGTTTTGTGTAGAAAGCACGACCCTTAAATCAAAAACACACGCTGGTATAAAAAGTTGGACCCTCTCGACGTCACAAGCCTGGCGTGGTTATTCGTAAGCGAATCTTCGAAACGCGACAGAGCACCTATAGTTGACAGCTCTGTGCAAGTTCGATGGGATGCATCGAGATCCTTAACACCGCCGGCGTCAGACTCAGATGAGACCCAGAAATCCTTAAGCGTAAAATGTGGCCGAGCTAGGCTCCGGGACTGCTAACCTGTATGCCGACGATGCGCCGGTTACATTGCCGGCGAAGGTGAGTGAGCCGATCCAAAGGCCCAGCGCGCCCGGGTGTCGTATTCCGGTAAACATTGCTGTAGCGCAATGCGAACTGACTTGCATCCAGAGTCGCTACACTGCCTAAGGGTCCTGACTGGATGGTCTCGTCGAGGTCAATGTTGAAGGCTTGGGAGGTGTGCTGCCATGTGTATGACTGGTAGCCCATCCTCTTAACTGCGGTACCGGCACCATTCGGTAACGCTTCGTCAGCTATGGTCGCGTTCGTTCCATGGGAATCCAGCGCGGTGCTGTGGCCTGAATGCAATAAAGCTTCATTAGCTGCTTGGGCCGTATCTATAAACAGCAATCCGAAATCGTTCACGTATACAGCCGAAAATTTCTCAGTGAACGACCGTTCGGCCTCGACGCCAGTGGTGCTGTCACTTAAGTCGCCGGCATCTGTCGAGATGGCTGCATGAGCAGGGTTAATCAATGAGCTGAAGAATAAGGATGTGTGAATGATAAGTGATCTCATGCATCCACTCCTGTGGGAATACATGAAACACAGTCAGCAATCCAACTACAACGGCGATTCATTAATTAATCATGTCAGCCGCATCCAAACAAAGACAGATGAGCTGGTTCGCGACGCTTCCTATTTCTGCCGCCTTAATAGCGTAGCTAGCGATAAGATCCATTCAAACCCTATTTCAGAATAATCGGCGGCGGATTTTCTGCGCGATTGCAACCCTAAAAAGCGACATCGGCTTCCTTCAGAAAACGACAAATTACCCCGGATACGAAATCCGGGTCATTTCCGCTGCGAAGGTGTTCGAGCATGCCACGTACGGCGAACAGGTATTGCAAGACACCCATCACGTCTTGAGCGGCGAGCACGCCCCCCGCAGAGGTAAATGATTCACCCCCCTTGTTCGGCACGCGGTCATGAAGGAACGCGTTGGCTTGAACTGCTGCCGAAAAACTTATCCAAGCAAAGTCAGGCAATCGGATTAAACTCGGTTCGGCATTTCCTAGAAGAAACCGCCGACAAAAGAAGTCTAAATTCACAGACCAGCAGATTACCTTCACGCTCAAACAGGCCGAGACTGGAACACCGATCGAAGAGGTCTGCCGCAAGCTTGGCATCAGTCAGCAAGCCCTTATCGCTGGAACAAAAAAATTCGCAGGGCTTGGCACCGAAGAGCTCCGGCGTTTGAAGCAACTTGAAGAGGAAAACAAGCGTTTAAAGTCGTTGGTTGCCGATCTGAGTCTGGGCAAGCAGATTTTGCAGAATGTTCTGTCAAACAAGTTCCGAGGCCTGCTCGACTTCGTGAATGGGTCGAGGGAGAGCATTTTAAGACCTGCTGTCAACATCTTAGCCGTCTTTGCAATGCCGTGCCCAACAAGTTCGTGCCCAACAAGTTATTGAACTTCTTGTCTTTTTCATACCAATCACAAGGTGGGCTATGTCGATCCGTTTAGTGATAAATAGCCAATCCCCAAACGAACCCGGCAAAGCCTAGATCATCCGGATTGGTTTCAGCATTGGTCACGATGGAAGCACCAAAGGGGTCAGACCCAGTCTGTTCGAGAAAAGCCTGAGAAGTGGACTCCAAGCCAACAGGTGCTGTTTGCCAAAGATGGCCCTCAAATCCAAGATACACATTACCTAAGGCACAGCATTGTGGGATCATCCACTGATACGCCAAGCCCAGTTGCAGCATCCCATTGCTGGTCGCGCCTTCCCACGAAACATGCACTTCATCAACCGAGTTGGCTGTTGTCTGCGTTCCATTCGTGGATACAGCATGCGCTTCTGTCCTGGCTTGCAAGATCGCATCAGTATCTAAAATCGAACCTCGCAATTGCCAGAACATATTCCAACCTCTGCCGTTAGTCTGACACCCCCAACATCGCAAAGGAATCTTGCCGGCGATACCGAATGTGGCACCGAAGCCACTCGATTCGTAACTGGATCGTGAACTGCTACTCAGGATGACATCAGCAGTCTTTCCGGATCCGTGTAAGGTGTTGATACGATCAAGTTCGAAGTATCGTGCACCAAGACTCGCACGAAAGTTCACACCGCAACAACAGAATTGCTGAAAGTATTCCAAATCAAAAACATTCAAATCCAACAGGTAATTACCTTGTGATCCGAAATCGCCGGGTGCCACATAGTAATCAGAGAAATCGAGTACTCGATTGCCTAAACACCAATACTCAGCAGCGAGGCCCACGTTATCGCTTCGCAATTGCGCCCAAAACCTTTGACCCGCGGCGAATCCGGCGACAGATTCTGCAACCTGAACCTCATCCGTGAGCAAATTGGTTACCTGAAGGTCCGTTGTTCCTTCGCCTATTGGTGCCAAATAAGTCCCTTCCGTTCCAAACGAGAGTGCTTTACAACCCAAACATCCACAAACTCCATCACACACGCCGTCACACAAACCACGAAAAAGCCGATGTTTGAACGACCGTTTGGTTGGTTGCGTTACATACATCGAACCCGATTCCAAGGGTTGCACTGGTACAACTCCGAATCCCTCAAACTGAGCATTCGACGGAACTGGAATTGACTCAATTTCTGGAGCATTTGGCGCATTAAAACTATTGGGCGAATCCTGCAATGACCGCGATGGACCTGATCGTTGTGGTCGGGCCAAGGGAAGCTCTTCTGTTGGCTGTCCCGGGCGCGCCAAGGCTGCCGGCGGTCGCGGATCCGGCGGCAACACGGGATTTATCTGTGCTGCGGGAGGGTCAGCGGGTAGTTGTGCAACAGTAGTCGCAAGAGTTTGTGATTCTTTGTTCAACGACCTCGCAGCTGATTTAGCATCGGGTGGTAATAACCCGGGTGGTAATGACAAGGAGGGTAGATTGCCTGGCTGCCTCGCTGTGGTTTCCGAACCCGGTGATGGTGCAGGCTTTGGAGGTCCGACTAAAGTGCTACCAACTTGATGCGATCCGATTGATTGAGTTTCTGGTCCTTGTAGCTCCGCTGGATAGGTCCGATTGCCCACCCATTTTAGGTCGGGGACAGTACCTCGAAAGACCATCGCATCGACAGGGACCAGCTCTGAGTTGGGCAGCGCCTGGGGCTGCCGCCGTGGTTTCCGCTTTACCTTTGGAAAGCTTAGAGCCTCAGGCCGTGACTGAATGTTCGCACTGGGGCTCAACGACTGATTCGTAATGCCTTGTGTCTCATCCGCAACGTTCTGCGTATTCTGCCCTGTTTCTCCCGCCGCGATGATCTTCAGGAGTTTTTGATAGCTACTGTTACCTGAAGTCCGCGAAGACGTCTCCGTCTTCTTTTTGCTGTTCCGGTCTGCTTCAGTTGCTTTCTGCTTCTTCTTGTACCCTAGCAATCCAGATCGCTGATCATTCTCTGGGGCAATATTCTTCGTGGTCTTTGGCAAGGGCAATCCTCTCCCTGTATCACTTCGACGACCTTCGTCTTCCGTAACACTGAAAACATCTACTTCCGAATGCGGTTCCAAATCAGCACCTTTTGCTCTGGCATCTGCCGCCACCGCGAACTCACTGCGATGAGGCCTTCGACTAGAACCGGGTTGAACCACCGCCAGTGATTCGCCGCTTGCTCGTTCTGAATTTCTTTCTCTATTCTGAATGTTGCCCTGTTCGGAGTCCGACTTTTGTTTGTTAAGTGTATTCCCTGCCCGCAACGCTTCTCTCTGTGACTTAGACAGAATGCTGATTGACTCAAAGACCGCAAACACTCCTTCAGTATTCTTCGCAATTTCGATTAGCCTAGATCGCTGCCCCGGTGAACTGGCCATGCCGACCAATGAGATGACTCCACGGTTACATTGAACATCAACGCCGAACCCTGATATGTCGCCACGCACTCGTGCGTTCTCCAGTGCATTGACGACGGCATTGACCAGATCTTCATCGAGAGGATCATGATTGGGCTTAATGAATGGCATCAAACCAGAAGCTTTTTGAGTACTCGGCTCTTCAGTTTGAACACTTGCAGGAACTGGACCAACTTTCGAACTCTGATCGGTATGTTTCTTGGTACCTTCAGAACTTGGACCACTAACCACTGACTGCCTGACTGGATGAAGCAGCGTAGCTTGTATCTTCTTTGGGGAAGATGCAAGGATCTCTTTCTTATCAACAAACTCGCTTGCGTTTGCAACTTGTTCGCTACTTGAATCTTCATTCGGCAATCGCAACTCTTGCCCGGAAACCGGCGTGATGGCGAGAATACAACAAGACAATAGCAAGAGCTGTGTTACTTGAGTGGATAGTCGCACTTGACTTGTCAATCCTGCAAGCATCGATCTGCTGGGAATACCAGGTACTGCTGGCCATTTGCTTATTTTAATGATCACGGAAATACTTTCGCTATGATTACGTCTTGAATTTGGGGCATGGCATCGACACTTACCAACAAGGCCGGGTTGTCGTCGAATGCGAGCCAAGGTGCTGTTCAGTGATTGCCCGTTTTTTCATCATGGAAACATGGGCCCAGTGATTTGATTACGGATCACAAGATTATTGAGTTTTCCAAGGCTTGCTTCGTAAGGCGTCACGAACAAAGGTGATGTCTTCATGGGCTGAGACCCTGGCTTGATAATCGCGAGAATGGCATTCTCCTGCCAACGCTCAGCAAAGACATCAATCAGTACCCGTTGTTTTCCGTAAATGGGATCAGCCAAATAGACGTACTCTCCCACAACTCCTCGAACAACAACAAAGTGGTCATAATCGTTGACGGTAATGCCAACAATCAAAGGCAACTTACTTTCTGCAAGCTTTTCGAGTGTCAAACGTCCAATGACGGCGGTGTACTTGACCAGTTCAGCAGCTTTTTTCAGGTCCGTGAGCGTCAAGCCGTTTTGGATACGTTCTTTCAAATCAGCCACTGATAGCTGACGTGCGATCAAGGTGAGAAACAACTCTTCGGTAACTGCCTCACGCCAATAATATCGGAAGACCGTGGCCAGCGCTGCAGCACCACAGGAGAAGTCACGACGTTGTATTACGATGTCTTCGCGACTTAACTCTTTTCGATTTTTCGGAAACACTCTGAAATCACGAGCACCATTTCGAATGGGTGATTTCGTGGCAAATGGATTTTCCTCGGCTCCTGCAAGATTCCAAAGTGACATGCCAGACTGGCACAGCAGTCCGCCAACTGCCAAGCGGAACAAAGTCGAACGGCGAGTTAAACCCATGTCGGTCGAATCAGCCGATGCATCCATGTACTCTGAGACTTTCAAACTTTGTTCCCCCTGAATCGTTTCAGCTAGTAAGTGACTCGTATTCCAAAATCAACGTCCGTTGCAGATCCTGTCAAGCCAAAGCGTACAAAAGGTTCTCTAACCGTCGCCGACAAATACTTATGGTGGGGCTTTTTCTTCTTCTTGTCATCTCGACTTGCATTGGCGAAAGTCGCTGCAACCTTCAGCGACAAGGGTTCCGTTGCGGTACCGGCTAGTCTTTGGTCGTCTAAAGTCACTTCACCGGTAAAGCCACCCGAGAAAGCGGTGTTCAGTGATACCGTTGGGTTGACCGCATAACCGAGTCCGATGCTGTAATAAAAGGTATTACCAGCATTGAGCGTTCGGCCTCCATCGGTATTGACGGCAAATGTCTGTGTGTAACCAACACCGCCGAAAACAGCGAGAGGATCAATTGTGTGCACAACATTTACTCCAACGCCAGCTGTCCAATATCCACGCCCTAAGGACGCGTAATCCGATTGGGAGTTAATCGCAAAAGCAGAGGGTCCGGTGGGTGCCGAAACCGAGACCGAACCAAGAAGCCGCGTTTGCTCGGTCTTCCAGTGCCACAACAACTTCGTCAATCCGAATGATAGATCACCGATCCCCAATTTGTTGTCTTCAGCTTGCTGCGTTTGCTGTGCTGTGGTGCGTTGCTTGGACCAACCAAGCGGCAAATTCACGAAGGCCTGCAACTCATCACCCACGCCCACCCGAAATTCAAGTGGAGTGATGACTGACTGCTGCTTGCGTGTCGCGTTGGCAACAAAAGCGGTTCCATCCAATATGGCCGAAACAGGAAAAACATTTTCATTCGTGGAATAACGCAACCCGCTCTCGTACTGATACTCGCCAACTTCCAACAAGACTGTTGTTTCTTGAAGGAATAGGGGAACGCGTCTTGGTGGAGGCACACCATATTCTTCAGGATCCCCGGCTGACTCGTCTCCACCTGTTGCAGCATTTGCATTGTCCGATCCTGTGGCCTGAACCTGCTGAACGAAGGAATCCTGATAAGCTGGCGAGTGAGCATATGCAATTCCCGCTTCACGTAGCAGATCTGCCTTCTGTTGAGATATGCCATCTCCTTCCGCAAAGCCGAGGGGCTGCAAACCACGATCCAGATCAGGCAACAGTAGTCCATCTGCACTTCTGGATGTCGCTGTTCTCATTCCCGCCATCTCAATGGCGCGGTCTGGCACTGCGTTCTGACCTTCAAATCGGACAACTGGAATTGACTGTTGGGTTAATTCAAACGCTGCCCCGATACCGGTTTCGTAAATCGAGCCCCGCAAACTGAAAGGAATGAGACCCAACGAGTCAGTACCATTCGGGAACTGCGTTAATGAGTCGTGCTGATATCCATGGTCAAGCTGATCGAAGTATTCGACATCAGGTTTTTTACTGTTAACGTGTTTTTCAGCAGGCGAAGACGGATCAATCATTTCTGCAATGGACGACTGCAAATCAACCGAGGTCGCTTCACCCTCAAACGGACTCACGTCCAAATGGTACAAGTGATCTTGAATAGCAGTATTGCTTGACACTGCTGTTGGTTGTTTTTGTACTTCTCCACCAGGTTCAAACAGAAACAAAAAAATCACACAAATCAAAAAAGGCGCAGCAGCAAGCAGCAACCTTTGCACAGCGGGTATTCGATAGGACTTTTCTGTAATCACAGAACTCAAATACAGTTAGTACAACAACGTAGGATAAAAGCGTTTCTCTTACGGTTGCACGACAAATTGACTTGGTTCAACCACATCCTCAATAACACATGTCACTGACTGTTGATGACTGCGAGCGTTTCTGAAATAAGCCCGTCAAACAACGGATCCGGAGTTGCAGTTCTCTCAATCTTCGATTCTGAGCGCGAGCAAAGTGCCTCATTCTGCTCGCCTGAAATTTGGTCGCCGCGGGCATGACTCGTGACATCCGACGATTCAGTCGTCGACTTCACATTGGCGGAATGCCGGTCAAGAGTTGCTTTTTTTGAAAGAGGCTCGGAAGTTGCAGTGACATCCTGCTGCTGCCCGGATGAAGAGGCGTCACGAGTCACCTGCCTCAATCTCTCCTCCAGCTCCGTAATTTTTGCGGTCAAATCATCGTACTGTTCCGAGCCGGTCTCACTTTGTTTACCCATTTGTTGCCCAATTGCATTCAAATGATTTAGTGAGATACCCAACGGCAGAAAATCGCCAACATTGGCTCCCGAAATGGGTTTCTGCGTGGCGGCATGATTCGCGTGCGGCGTGTGCTGACCATGAGGGCAACCGCAAGCATTGGTTGCACAGGGCGGCAATTTTTGTTGACCAGGCTGCCGATCTGTTGATGACGGCATGAGTAGATGAAGTCCCAGCAGCACGAGCAAAAACCCGAGGGCGCCGGCCAAGATCAGCCGCAGGCTGTGAACAGTGTTCGAGCTGTACCAATTAAAAAACGACGTTGCTGGCGTGTTCGCGATTTGCTCATCGTTCTCAAGCCGCGCATCGTCATTAGAAGTGTTCACTTGGATTCCGTTATGATCAACACGCGCAACAGCAACTGACTGGGCGTCGCCCACAGTTGCTGCGAAAGTACGTGTTTCCAAACCCGCGCACAGCAGGATTGGGATCAACCAGTAACGGATCATTGGAGTGCTACGTTATCCTCGTTGTGCAAAAAGCATGTCATTATTTTTCTCGTCGAAGTGAATCGAAGGCTTTCCGGACAAAGATATTTCAAGCTGCTTTCTGATCAGAAGCATCACGCTCATGATCCGAACCCGCATGAGAACTACCTTGGTTTAATTGCTGCCAACCCGCCTCAGGCAATTTCATCGCCAAACGAAGGGCGCCGTCAGCGCCCGCAAACTTTGAGTCGTGGATACGGGTGACATTGCAAACACCGAAATCGCTACAGACGTTTTCGATAAGCGTATCTAAGCCCTTCAAGCCGCTTCCACCTCCTGCCAAAACAATGTTACCAATCGTTTCCTGGCGGCAACTGAAGTCGATCCTCTCTATCAGTTCGACAGTGGCCCTCGCGATTTCATTTGCAAATTGCTGACAGCATTCCTGCAGGATTTCTGTTATGTCAAATGTCTCGACGCCTGCGGACTTGGTCGGCAAACTGACGTGGGTTGCGTCATTTGCAAGGTCGATTGAGCCATGCTTTTCCTTTAACTTGCGGACCAATTCCAAGGTCAAAACGCATTCAGGATAACGGGCTTCAATTGCTTCAAGTAACCATTGATCAAGACGATCCCCCCCCATCTTGAGCGTGATTTGATCATCGGGGGTAGGGAAGGCACCGTAGTAATGGCAGAAATCTGTGGTGCCCGCCCCGATATCGATAATCAACGCATGGCAGATCTCCGGGTAAAGTCCGAATGCCACAGCAAATGGCTCCGGAACTAACGCAACAGTCGGAATGACCTGCTGCACCATCGACAGAACAGCCTGACGGTTTTGCATGCTTGCCCTTGAAGGAACCCCCACAATACAGCGGGTTTCATCACTCAGTGGCAAATGAATCTGCTGAAGCAACCGTCTTAACAGAAAGACGATCGCATCTTCATCTCGGCGTCTTGCCACTCCTTCCTGACCCTCCGTTACCGAACCGAACTTGATAGCACCATCCTGTAAGGGCCGCACCACTTCCAAAGCCATGCGGTTTTGTTCCAGTTCATCCCCCAATAAAATACCATCACCGACAAGCATTCGAGCAAGTTCATCCTTGGCCCAACCCATCGTGGTCGGAAGACATGCCCGCTCCGCAGTGGAACCGACCGCAGCCGAATTCATGGAACCTAAATCAATCCCTGCGAAAAACTTATTCATGTCCCTCAATCCTCATTAACTGGTACAAATCTCCAGCAAATGACACCGCACCGGTGCCGCTGTTTTGAGGTATCGGCCTGGACAGACGTTAAACTGAATCGATTATCCGGAATATAGCGATACAGGGTGAGCGCCCACTTTGCAAACTGCGCGGCATGTACATTCCCTACAAAGCTCTTTTTCCCTCTGAGCTTCTAATCTTCCCCACCAACAGAGCGAAAATCACTGAGCCAAAATGTGGTGCTTGCGTTACTCTTCGAATGAACGCAGTAGCCGGAATTGTGTTTCACGACGATCGGCTGTTCCACAATTGAATTGAGTTTCGCCGTCACCAGAAGGAAGATTACCTTGCTTGGTCACTTAAAAATCATCTTGTTGACCCTATCTTGGTTCACCACCATGGCTACTCAGAGCGTTAATGCCGAAGGCTTGCAGGCCTTTGGCCTTTCAACACTTCAATCCATGACCGACAGCGAAGGTAATGCTGTGCGAGGTTTGGGCCTGCTAGCAAAACAGCAGGGATTCAGCCTTGTTTCTGGAACACTATTCGATCCTGCTACCGGAAGTACAGTCCGCGAAAGAGCGGTTGAGTATACTCAGGTCGTCTCTAATCAAGCTGACGATTGTTGCTGCACGCCAGAGACAGATTTTGTATTTGCTGAGACGAGTCGAGCTGTTTCGATAGACCAAAACTTAACGATTCAAGATACGAACTGGTTCATGACCGGTTCAATCTTGAGTACTGGTTATGCCTACGCGGAACGTTTCTAGCTCTTAAAGTTCGCGTAAACAAAAAAAGGTGATAGCAGAATTTGCTATCACCTTCTCAATACCGAATGTTGCCCGCAGTAAAAAAAGCAGGCAGCTAATCACGAGACGCAATCCTTACGGGGCGCTAAAGGTGATTGGCTGGAAAGTGAAAGGCAGATCGCTTCCGCCGAGTGCTTGACCGTTAGCGTTCGAACCGAAGCCTCCGACGGTGAAGGAGAAGGAGTTAACAACGCCATCAACATCGTTTCCGATAGTGACATCCAACTCGGAAATGGCTGCCAAAGCACTGCTCTGAACACCAACACCCAAGCCGGTAGGTGCTGCAGTAACGTCAGAAGTCAACTTGGTGTCGTCAGAGCTATCGAAGGCAGTGTTGAAGACATTCCACTGTGAGCCCGTATTGGGGTCGAGAATGTTCATCGAAATGCCGGCAGCACTTGTTGTGCGAGCGAACATTCCTAAACCGCGAACATTTTGGCCTTCGGCCTCGGTGATAACCTCGACATCGCCGAGTCCGAATGCTCCCATGTCTTCAGCTGAACAAAGAGAGGGAAGAACTGCAAATACTGCAGCGAGAGTGAGTGCGTACTTCATGGATCCAATTCACAAGAGTGTAAGTTTCGGCTAGCGAGGCAAGCCAGGTAATATGTAGGAATGCTAAAGATTATTCAGCCGAAAAATCGATGCAACCTGAAAATTGCTCTCAGGCAAAAAAATGGTCAATTTTTTAGTGGTACCCACTAAAAATGGTGAACTGTAAACTGAACAACCTGAGCAAATCGTGGTGACACACGCAAAATGTGATGGCAAGAACGCTCGTTATAAGCATCACCGCCCCCCACGCGAGAAACCAGAACCCCCCGAGCCTGCCCAGAGACCCCATTTGCCCTAACGCACAAAAAAAACGCAAATCCCAAAGACGGCTCAAGCGACAATCCCTGCAGGATCGATAAGGTGAACGGAAAGGGCTGCTTTCCCTCATTTGTCGACTACTACCAATGCGAGTGCGAACACGCTTCTGCCATGGACCATAGACTAACGTCGAAGCGATGGCTGCTGGCATTGATTGCTGTACTGCTGCTTGCAATTGTGGTTTTGCTGCTACCCGATCAGGTGATGAAAGATCGCGTTTCACAGTCTCGTGACAAGCAACAGCAGGCATCATCGAAGTCAAAAGATGCGTCAACGAAACCTCCCCAACTGCAACCAATCTCTCCCCCACCGACAGCAATAGAGCTGAAAAGACCTCGGGAAACCGCAATTCGTGGCACCGAGAGCGCTTCAATGCCATTGCAAAGTGGTGAGTTGTTGCAAAGCACTGAGTTTTTTCACAGCGTTGGACAGATAGATGGTTCATCACCGTCCGAGTCCGATGATGTCCCTCTTCTTCTTCAGGGCACAAAAAACGCAAGCCCACAGCCACTGTTTTCGAAAGCGGCATTCCCTCAGATTGCGTATTTTGAGGAAGCAGTCACTGAGCAGCGTTCCTCGGAACTCGCATTTGCTCACCGGAACGCCCATTTCGACAGTCGGACCGACAGTGCGTTCAATGACCTTGCCACTGTGCGTTTAGCAGAATGGCGCAGGCTCCTTGGCGTTCAGGTACCGGCCACGTCACCCAATGCAGAAGCGGAAACAATCGAATCAATCGCTGATGACTCACAGGACACTGCTGAAGAAGAAGATTTCGGCGGTCAGGTTGAAAAGCTTGACGAGGATATTTTCGCTCCATTGGTGATAGCAACAGTTCCCAATCAAGAGCAGTACGTGAGGGAGACGACCAAGAATGTTGAGACCATCAGTGTTGCGGTCGCGTTGTCGAAGGACGACGAAATTCTTGATGAGGAAGGTTACTGGGAGCCGGTGCCAGCTGACGAGGCGTCACCTCTTACACTACCTCCAGTGGACAATGCGACCGCCGCGATCTCTGGTCTTTCTCTGCCAGTGGATAACTTTCAGGAAATCAATAGCGACGACCTGCCTCTAGTTAGCAGTACTCCACCGCTTAACGCGTCACCGCCACAAGTGGCAAGTCTCGATACTCAAGCCGATCAAGACCGCAACGCATGGCAAATGGGTTCTGCAATCCTTGCCTCTCCTGGTACCTCCACGCAACCAATCTTGCCGGCTGCGACCCCCGTTTTTCCTCAGGAAAATAATCCAAACGGTGACGATGCAGCTGAGGAGAAAGAGGACAACGAAAAATCTGAAGCTACGCAGCAAGCACCAGAAGACACAGCGAACGAAGACAAAAAGATGATTGGGCACTTGGCTGGCAAATTCGGATCCTGCTTTCGCTCATCAATTTCCTGTGGTTTGTATTTTGGAAATGAGTTCACTTTTCTTGCAGCTGAAACGCCAGGAACAACAAGGGTTCGTGTGATTGACACGATCTCGAGCCAAACCGATGAATACTCAAGTGAAGATGCTTTTGGGTTTGGTAACCGCCTTACTTTGGGTATCCAATCGCAAAACATTGGATTTCGCGTCGTATACTGGACCTATGCTGGAAGCTACAGCGGCCACGATGCATGGAAAGATCTAGACAACACTCCTGTTTACTCAACAACATCCAAGGTTGGTCTTGAAACGGTTGATATTGACCTGATGCAGAAGTATTGCTTCTTAGGTTGCGATCTAATGACGGCTTGTGGAGTCCGCTTTGCTGAATATCAGGGGAGTGATTTCACAGCGCTAACGAGCAACCTACAAGGTTCGCTGGAAACATCGGGAAACACACGCAGCTTCCGCAGCATGCAAGGTTTGGGACCGACCTTTTTTATGGAGCTTCGGAAGACCATTCCATGGTGTCTAGGCAGTCCCTCCAGGATGCCCTACGGAATGATCGATCCAGGTAGCACCGGTTGTTTTGGTTGCTGCCAATCAGATTGCTCCAGCTATGGCAACTGCGGGGGCTGTGGCGGCTGTGATTCCTGTGGCTTGGGATCACCCTGCTTCCCATGGAGGTTTTACGCGAACTTCAGGGTATCTGCACTGTGGGCGGACACGTACAGCGAATCGATGACGGAATCCGTTGTCTCTACTGGTGATGGAGTCGTCACGCAAGGGATTGCCCGTGGCCGAGACAAGGCAACATTAGGTATGGACGACGAAAACTCACTCTTGGCAACACAGATTCAACTTGGATTGGAACACCGAACTCCAATCCTGTGCAATCGCGCGTTATGGATTTGCAGACTAGGTCTTGAAATTCAATCGTGGGACACTGGAAAGCATGCCTCGATGAGTCAATCCTACGCTTTTTTAGCAGACCCTGACGACCAGTTCGGGGGCCGTGTCGAAACGCTCTCGCGAGCTGATAACCGATATCTGAACCTTTTCGGTTTTACTTTCCTGCTCGGGCTCAACTACTGATCACTTTAGTGAACGCTGGCCCAACACCTGATCGATGGTTCTCACTGCATCGGCTATCAACGGAAGAGAGCCTGGGCTGCCCCTCCTGCACCACCCAGAAGCCCCGCCGAAAAGGATCCAACCTCCAGCTCTAGACTGAGCGTTGATTCCTGATTGTGGAATGGATCTGTCTCTGCAACCGGTCCACAGATCTCAAGAAGTGAAATCGCTGAGTTAGCATCGATTCCGAAAATACTACTGGACGTATCAGGATCGACGATCGCACCCACGACCAAACTCAAGCCACCGGTCGAAGCTACCCCACCTAGACCGCGTACAACTCGAGCTTTCCTTCGTGTAATGGGCTTGAGGTCGGCAAGTCCAAATTGACCGAGAGCCGCTGCAGCTTTAGGAGTCATTCGATAGGCCCGAACCGGTTCGTCCGCCACCCCTACTTGTGTGATGATGGTAGCGATCACCAAACCGGCAAAATAACGATACATCGTACACCTATCATTTCATTAGAAGGTTGTGAATGGCGGCATGGATAACATCTTGCGCTGTTCTCCGATCCAAAGAAGTGGATCGGTCATTTCGTTAAACGAACCCAAGCACAACACTTCCAACAATCAAGGTCGACGCATCTTCTGCATAGCCCCCAGTCGCCACATTCAACTTCTTAGGCCTTCCATCAAACTTCATAATCTAAGCCAAATCTAGTTCTCTAACAGATTGGTAATCTCACTCGCGGTTCCAGTAGCTATTGAAAAGCACGTTCAACGCTTACATTCCAAAGGCGAGTTGGGCTGAGACCGAGTGGAAGAACAATACCTACAACTCACCAACCGAACTTCGATTCGAGCCTCGCGAAAAGCCACAACTGGACGCGTACAAGCGCACAATTTCCAAAGAAAGTAAACTGTCCTTAGAGCGGAAGATACTGCCTAATTGGGCAAAGAACAGGCCAACCCAAAGCCCCCCAAACACCCTCAAATACCCAGACCTCCAAACCAATCAGCTAAACCCAGCCCACCACGCCTTCCCATCCAAACATGCCCGCCGGTTTCCACTATACTCCCGACGCTTAGGAAGAAGCAGCAACCTATCCCGCCATCTCTATCGTATGAAAAACGGGCTCAGAAATATGAGATTCTATGTTTTGTTTTTGGCACTTGTATGCGTGGCACTTTTTGAGTGCAAGGCCGAGGATTTAGCATCATTCGGTCTCGATGATGTCGAGGTGCTGTCAGACAGCGAAGGCACCAAAATTCGAGGTCTCGGTATGTTTGCCAAGTCAAATGTGGCAGCCGGGATTTCTGTGAACATCGTAGCCACGGGTTTCGGTTCAAACTTCAATCTCTTTGCAACCGATCAACACAATACCCAAGATGGCAAAACTACGAGTGACGTCACCGCTCAGCCGAATGATCTCGGAGTCGCCGCACAGTCCACTGGCATCGCGAAAATTACTAGTTTTGGTCCTTTGCTTAGTAATGATATCAATGGTTTCATCAGCACCTTCAGCCTTCAAATGTCTGCGTTTACATCTCAAGCCAGTGGTCAGGCATTGAGCGGCTTAGGGGCAGCGAATTCCTTCCAGCAGTGATTTGGTTCGACAAGTTGCTCCGATGATCAACAGTGTCATTGTCAAATATCCAGAAACGGGAAGACACTGTTGGGAGCGCAGCGGGTTTCCTCTGATGTGGTATTTCATCGGAGAGAGTGATCCTGACGGACATAGCAGTGTACGTATTCTCCCATTAGGCGTACCGTCCATCGCCAGCTCAGGTGGAAAAGTGATAAGTAACATGCGATACCTGCTCTGTATCATCGCAACTTTGAGTTCCCTCAATATCTGCACCGGCTTTGAAAATGACACGAGCATTTCCAAGCAAAAAAAGCAAGACACTGGTTCCAGTTCGCTGCAAATTGACATCGCCAATCAGCAATTAATCGACCTGTCTCACACATTCGACAAGCAGACCATCTATTGGCCAACCGAAAATGGTTTCCGTTTAATCTCTAACAAAGCGGAAATCACGGAAAAAGGTTACTCCTACTCACCGAATCGATTCATGGCAGCCGAACATGGTGGCACTCATGTCGATGCACCTGTCCACTTCAATGAGCATGGTAAATCTGTTGATCAATTACCACTTCAACAATTAGTGGGTGAAGCTGCTGTGATCGATGTCACAGCAGCATGTCGTCAAGATCCAGATTACCAAATCAGCGTTGCTGATTTGAGAGCTTGGGAGGAAACGACGGGACGGCAATTAGTCGATGTGGTTGTCCTTCTTAGGACTGGATATGCCCAACATTGGCCGGATCGAAAAAAGTACCTCGGCACAGACCAACTGGGGCCCGAAGCAGTTGCTGAATTGCATTTCCCCGGACTTGATCCGGAAGCCGCTCGATGGCTTACTGAGCACCGCGCTATCAAGGCCATTGGTCTCGATACCGCAAGTATCGACTTTGGCCAATCAACACGATTTCAAAGCCACGTCATCCTGTTCAAACACGAAATTCCAGCCTTTGAAAATGTAGCCGACATGAGTCGCTTACCAATTTCCGGAACCACAATCATCGCTTTACCAATGAAGATTGGGGGCGGTAGTGGCGGCCCTCTCCGTATCGTTGCGTGGTTGCCCAAGAAAGACAATCGGCAGTCATCACGGCAAAATAAATGACATGCATCCGCGATACCGCTAGTTAAACATGTCCTTCACACCTGGTGTAACACTGCACCGTAGTATCCCGACAGTGGTCCTCTATTGTCAGCCTTACGCTGAAATGCATTGCAGCGCGTCCGGTGTTGGGTTGCCTAAGCCCATCCTTCCTCTCTGAAGCTTCTTAGTTCTGCCCTCACCCATTGCCACCATTGCATTTCTTACTTCGTTATGCGTCGAGACAACTCGAATATTAGATAGGTGCACATCGCTTTTGATTACGTTGGCATAGTTTTGATTTACCAAACCTCAGCACCAAGCGATTGGATGAGTTGGTGACATTCATTCAACTGAGTTGCAACCGATGTATTCCTGATACCCGCTCAGTTTGATGACTCCAGCAGTCAATCATCAACAGAAACCGCTTCCCGCATCATAAACGGGTCACTTGTAATAATTGCGATCACCAGTTCACTGAATCGGTACTCATTTGTCTGCAGGCGTGAATAGGCATCATTGATAACACAACGATCATAAGTCGTTAGGCCCCGGCCCAGACCATAGATCAGCAGTTTCTGAGCAAGGCAGCGACAAAACTGCTCAGCTTTATTCTCAGTCAGGATCTTCATCAATCCCTCTGCCCCATCGACACTGATACCACCTGGTAGTCCCCCGCTTGCATCAATTTCAAATTTTCCATCACGATTTCGCCACGCCCCGATCGCATCAAAATTCTCAAGACCAAAGCCCAATGCATCCATCGTACGATGGCATACGGCACAAGATTCATTTGCTCGATGCTGCTCCATTTGTTCGCGGAGCGACCCTAAGGTCTCAATCCCTTCTTCAAGCTCGGGGACATCAGCAGGGGGAGGTGGTGGTGGTTCAGCGAGAATATTGTCGAGAATCCATTTTCCACGCTTCACGGGAGAGGTACGTGTCGGATTTGACGTCAGCATCAAAATACTGGCATGCGTGAGGATACCGCGTCGCCCCTTCAACAATTTCACGCGTTGGAAACCCTGCTCTTTGATGGGTCGCATTCCGTAATGGCTTGCAAGTCGCTGATCGACATAAGTGAAATCGGCTGTCAGAAACTCCAGTACATTTCGATCTTCCGTGATCATCGCCTGAAAAAACAGCTCTGTCTCCCTGCGCATTGATTGCTGCAGTTCATCATCAAAGGACGGAAAAAGATCAGGATCAGGTTCCAGTCGGGTAACATCACGCAGCTGCAACCACTGACCTGCGAAGTTTTCAACAAGCGCTGTCGCCTTCGGGTCCTGCAGCATGCGTTTGGTCTCAGTCACCAACACATCACGTTGCATCAGTTTACCCGTCTTGGCAAGATCCATTAGTCGTTGGTCTGGCATGCTGCTCCACAGAAAATAGGAGAGTCGAGAAGCCAATTCGAAACCATCAAGTTTTCTAATCCCATCCTCATCATCTTGTTCAGGATCCTTCTCGATTCTGAAAAGAAAATGCGGACTGGTAAGGACCGCCACGACCACAGTCTTATAAATTTCCTCAGACTCAGCATCTTGCCCCCACGCATCACGCATGATTGTGAAGAGCCGCACCTGCTCATCCTGCGTCACAGGCCGCCTGAATGCTCTTGATGCGAAGTGTTGAATATTGAGTCGCGCTGCCTGCGCTTGGGCCAACAGATTGTCTGACGCTGATTCGTGGGGAAAAATACGTTTGGACAGTTTCGTATCCTCGAAAATGCCATCAGCAACAGTGTAAGCAGCCTCAAAATATTTCTCTAACAGAATTGGTGGAAGAGATAATACGTCACCAATATTATCAAACCCCTCACCCACATCATCCGAAGGAAATCCGTCTGCAAGTTTCAGATCGAGACCCGTAAGATCTCGGATCGTGTTGTTGTACTCCGCCTTATTGAGTCGCCGAATGGTTACCCGACCAGGATGCTTATCCGCCGAACAGTCAAAACTTTCCAGCACGGTTTCCAGTGCCAGCGACACCTTTGCAATCTCGCTTTTCGACGGTTGTGGTTGATCAGCTGGAGGCATTTGATGCTCGTTGAGCAAACGAATCACCTGCTCCCAAAGATCATAGCTCTCCTGAACATTTGCATTTTTATTGTATTTTTCAAAAGCGATCCCACCTTCAGGTTCATCCGCGTTGTGGCACTCATAGCAGTGCACTTTCAGAAACGGCACCACCTCGCGAAGGAAAGAATCCTCCGCGAATGCTTCCTGACTGCTGGCAACATGGCACGAAGCAATCAATAAGCCGCAGGCAGCAACAAGAATTTTGCAATTTTTCAAAGTATTCATATGAAAATTTTAGCGTTCAAATCACCCATGCATCTCTAATACCCAACCCGTCATGGTACCCGCCAACTTTCTGAGGCTGCAACTGGCATTCGAATCGGGACCATGTATCCACCAGATGCAATCTAATCCACCATTTGGATGAACCGCAGTAAATTCATATCGAAAATTTGTACTCAGGTCGCTTTGCTCCTTACGCCCCTTGTGCCAAACCTATCCCACACGCCTTGGGTTTGCTAACCAACGTTGCCGGTAGTGAAGAACGACAGCAACTGATAGTGAAAGACCATCTCGAAAGATTGCTGACTCGTACCAAGACACAGAAGTAAAGATCAACGTCGCAGTCGGTGAAGCTGATCCAGCGACTGAAATTGTCAAGAAGGTAATTCGTGATGGACACGACTTGGTAGTCAAATCTGTCGCTGGACAGACCGTTGGGAAATTATCTGGAGAAATCGCTCGCTCCCTGTTGAGACTGTGCCCTTGTCCTTTGTGTTTATGGAAATGAGATGGAAACGGGCAGTTTGACCGAATTTTGCCTGCTCTCGATCTCGATGCATCCACTGACACCCATCGCCATCTGAATCAAAAGATGATCGAAATTGGCTTAGCATCGGCAGAAATGGAAAATGCTGAACTGCATGTCGGGACGGCATCGGAAGTCTGGACGAGCAGGCATTGAGGTGACGCTGAGGTCGATGCAGCTGTCACTAACAAACAAGCCAACGTAGAGACATCGCTAAACGGACTCCTCGGCGATACTGAAACAACTCCCCCCACCCTGCATAAGCACATTCATCAGGTTAACTCTGCAACTGTGATTCGCTCTGCTGCAAATCACATCAATGCCGATCTACATTTTATGGGTACCCTCTGTCGAACAGGTGCCGCAGGTTTGCTCATTGGCAATACAACAG
>JAAHTH010001418.1_pt1 | contig 21005 bp, 12 predicted proteins | sample 6116091 | NCBI WGS metagenome assembly JAAHTH01 (sample SAMN13939990, study PRJNA603662) | sponge metagenome | isolation source: marine sponge | host: Mycale hentscheli | place: New Zealand | collected 2006 | reverse complement strand
CTAGTAGAATTACTAGTAGAATTACTAGTAGAGTTGCGAGAATCATATCTTAATGCGTCATATAAAGCTTTTTCACTATCACTTAAAGTACCACCATCTCTAATTACTTTCTCCATGTACTGCATGTTATCAGATCTTTCATTAGCTGTCATAGTACTAACGATACTAGTAGGAGTCTCACCTTTTTCTAAAGATTTACCCCATTTAGCTTTTTCAAGTTCATATTTATCTCTGCTTAATGCTAATGATTGTCTTTGATAATCTGTCATAGATTTATCTTTTCCTGTTCCTTTAGTTACAGCGGTTGTTTGCCTTTCTAAAGGAGGCATAATTCCATTTAAAGGATTATCTTGAGTAAAATAAGTTAAAGCTATATCTCTTTGCATGTCTGTACCATCCCATTGACCAGCTGCTCCCTGAGCGCTATATTCACTGTCGTCTGCTGTTCCATATTCTTTGTCTTCACCACCTAATAAAGGACCTAAAGCATCTTTAGCAGCTTGAGCTTCTGGGCCTTGTCCTTTAGCTTGCTTGACAAGTTCTGTTACCATTACAGGCCAGTTACGATGCATTTCTTTAGTATTATTTAATGTTGGCTCATATAATCTAGGATCAGATATAGCTTCTTTATAAACTCTTCTAGCTTCAGTGTAGTCTTTTACTTTGGTTTGATAAGCAGGATCTGTTTTATCAATTTCAGATATACCTAAATTTTCTATACCTAATTCATCATAACTTCCTTTATGTATTTGCTTAGTTATAGCCGCTGGATCTCCGTAAGTCTGTATTGATTGTTCTCCACTAATTATAGATCTAGTAAAAGCTCTACCATTTATTATATCACCTACAGGCTTACCATCTTCCCCAATTCTTTGATAATTAGTATGGCCAGTTTCAGGATCATACACTGGAGCCAATTGTTGACCATTGGCTAATATATCAACAAAACTACCCGGTGTTGCATAACCATCTAAACCGCCTGGAGAAACACCTGTTATATTACCAGCTTTTTCTAATTGACTTTTAGCAGATGCAAAAGCTCCACCATTTTCTGAAAGTTCTTTAGCTTGACCTAGTAGTTTACGTTGCTCGTCAATGCATTCTGGTTCGTCACAGTTTAAAGAGTTATAATATCTATCATGTAAATCTTTTATATAAGCTTCTGTTCTTTCAGCATATCCTCCTTTAGGTTCATACTTGCCGTACATTTCATACCAAGCATTTTCACCCATCATTTTTTTAGCTTTCTGCTTTTCTAAATACTTTTGGTTTTCTTTGAAGTTGGCTATACGCATATCATTCATTTTACCAAACTCATAATCAAATTGTTTGTTAAAATTTCTTGCTTCTGTATTTATTACTTCAAGAGATTGGTTTATATTTATTCTTGGATTTGAATACCCCATGATTGATTTTTTAAGTATTTTATTTTATTACTGCGTCGTAGTTGTTGTTGTTATATCAGACGTATACAAACCGTCGGACTGTAAACCACTAGCTACATTACCTAATCCACCTACAACACTATTTGCTATCTGACCATATGCGGCATATTTTTGAGCTTCAGCAGCGTATTGTTGTGCTTCGTATTTATCAGCTAGATTTTGAGTTCTGTCTAGTTCCGCTATTTCTCTATCTTCTCTATTTTCCCAAGCATATTTCTCACCTTCAGCTATTTGACTATTAATAGCTAACTGAACATTAGCGACGTTTTTAGCATTTTGCAACTCTTGTTTTTGTATGTCAGCAGATATTCCCTGTTTAGATCTTAAAGCCATTTGAGCCAATGCGGTTGCACCGCCAGCTCCGCCTCCAGTAGCCATTATAGTATCTAATGTATTAGCTAAAGCCATATCAGCTTCTTCAGCTTGAAATCTAGCAGCTTGAGTTGCAACACCTACTTTTTCAGCTTCATTTGTTAACCCAGCCATTGGGTTTACAATAGGTTGTCTACTTTCTTGAAGACCTTTCATTATAGCCTCTTGCTCTTCTCTTTTTGCTTGTGCCGCTTCCTCGTCTTCTTTAGCTTTTTGGGCGGTCATTATTCCCATGCCTGCGCCTACTACCGCACCGGTCACTGCTATTGCTGTCATTACTGCCATAATTATTTGTTTAAAATTTTTACTAATTCATATGATGGACTGTCATCAGATATCCATCCTAATTTCTCATGTGTTTGAATTAGGTTTTTATTTCTACACACGCTAAACATGTAATTATAGCCTAATTCTTTAACCATATTTTCTGAACCTGTTATTAAAAGTTCTAAAAGCTTCTTCCTGTTACTATGCCTATATTTAGGATCTGATATAACCCACTCTAATAAAGCTACTTTAGCATTAGTTAAATATATAAATCCAGCGATTACAGGTTTATTATCAAATTCAACAACTAAACCTGTTTCAGGTAAAAAATCATCAGCAGGAGCGACCCACTTAGGCCATGCTTCCCACCATTTTTTTATAATTATTAAATCTTCTTTTTTTAATTTTCTTATATTCAATTGTATTTAATTTATTGTGATGATACCACCCATTTAGTAGTCGCTGCATACAGCTCTTTAAATGCGCCTACGTTTGTAGTACTATCTATAGTCATTTTTACTGTAGCATAATAACCTTTAATACCGCTCATGCTAGGTCCGTTTAAAACTTCATCATTATAAAAGTCAGTATTATTTACCAAATTTGCTACATATCTATTCTCTTTAAGATTAAATCCAGAATACTCAGGCATTTGAGTATTAGGGTTTATATATCTACCATTTTCATAACTAGCTACGCTAGTTGTTGAATCCTCAAAACTATTCCAGTTACCATTGTTTAGTAATTGTTCAGTCTTGTCAGATATAAAAGATTCTACAAACCAACCGTTAGATCCTTCGTAACTTATTGTTTGAAAGTTCTTAACTAAAGAAGGCTTAGCATTAAAAATAAATTCTATATTTGACGTTTGATATTCACCGTAAAAATTACCATGATTATTAGCATCTCCTGAATAATGTAAATAAACAGAGTTTCTATTACTAGAATAAAAGTTGTTTTTAACACTACCCATAAACACTGGGTTAAAGCTAAAAAAGCTAACCCATCCATTGTTTTGTTCATCAAAGTTTAGAGTAGAGAACGAAGGAGCAGTCGCACAGTTACTAGATTGAACATTTGTTTTAATAGAAACATTGTAACTTTTGTTATAGTTGTCAAAAGCTCCTACTATAGAATCGTTAGTGTAACTTATAAATGTAACATCTGTTGGCCATTGAGCTGCTGCAAAATCAGTATAACCAAATCTTCTTGACAGAGTAACTGTACATTTATCGTTGTTTATTTGAGGTAAAACGTCTACTACAAATAAATTTTCAGGTGTTACGCCATTAGCATTTATTGTGGAACCAATGTTTATGCTTTCACAAGGACATTGTAATTTATCTACTTCTATTGCAATAGCTGTGTCATTAGCTATTGGAGTCAAATCAAAAGTTATTAAATTACTAGTCTGCGTTGAGCTAACTAGAGAAAGAGAATCTCTAAAGTAATCAGTCATACCATATGATGATATTTCTGTTACGCCATCATTAGAAAGTCTTAAAATAGCGCTTCTATATCTATCAGCAAAGTATTGTCTAAAACCATATTGAGACCAAGACTCAGGATTAGTACTTATACCATATTCACCTTTATAAGGAACTATTTGTCCAATAACAACTTTTAATGAACTTACAGGAGTACCAGCACCTTCAGCTGAGTATATAGCATCTTTATCTATTAACGCTTTGCTAATTTTATTCTCTTGAAATATAGTTAAATTAGTATTATAAGCATATAGTTTTTGTATAGATCCATTAGAAGGCTCTAAAGACTTTGTTATAGATCCTTCAGCTGTTGAAAAAACATTAGTATTGTTAATACCAGTTCTAGAGTTATATATACCTGAATGTATTAAGGTGTTGAATCTATTTTGTTGTAAATTTTCATCTTCAACTAAATACGCTTTAACACCAAAATCTACCGTAGTGTTATTAAAGCCGCCTCTAATTCTAGCTTCTTCAACAAACCAATTTTTTTCTCTACCAATTTCAGCTCCACCAAATCTGTTTATTAAACTACCACCGCAACTTGGCAATGCGCCACCAGTATAAGAGTTCCAATTTCTACCTCCAAATGGATAACAAGGATAATTTTTTAAAACATTTGTGTCTTCTGGATTTTCTTGAGATAAATCTCCACCCCAAGGTAAACCTGGCCATGTTGGCAGCATATATTTACCTTGATTGTATCCAGCTCTAACCCAAGTCGTAACGGTTGACTCTTCTTGATATACACCATTAGCAGCCTCAATAGACTCTTTAGGATCTGTTTGAGAATCTCCAACAACCTTCTTTAGCCAAAAAGAGTTAAAATATTTTATTGGTAATTGATATGCCATATGATTATAATTACTTATTTTATTTATTTATTACTAACCTCCCCAACAAGGATCTAGATTAGAGAAATTAGCTAATTGTGATCCTCTTGTTTGTGAAGCTAATATAGGAGCATCATTACCAGGAGCTATACTTATAGGCATGTCCCATTCATAACTTAACCCAGTTCCATTCATGTCTGTAGCTGCAAACGTAACAACGTATCTACCAGGTGGAACTAAATTCCCTAAAATAAGCTTGTGACCTAATTCAGATTCAGAAAAAGATGCTGCAGTATTATTTGGCAAACCTGTAATCCTGTTACCAAAAGTGTATTGAGGACTACCCGCAGTGAGTTCACCTTGAGTTGGTTTAGCAAAAGCACCATTAAATCCTAACGGCTTTGTAGAAGCAAAGAACGTGGATGAAGAGTAAAGACTGTTACTGTTGTTTGGGGAAGTTGGAAAATTAAGCAACAAATTATCTATATCATTACCAATATCTCCACCAAAAAGTGTTCTAGGTTGACCAGCTAAATAATCAACGCCATCTATGTTATATATACTTTGTGCTCCCATATAATAACCATACCCAGCAAATCTATCGTTTATCTGTCCATTAGACCCATCTTTGATATAATCATTAAAATTAGATTGAGAAGGTGTTACTAATTCTATTTTAGGAACTGGAGTAAAATAATCCCATTTAAAATAACCATTTCTTGGGCCTTTAGCACTATAAAAAGTATTGTAGCCAGGTATTATTTTGCTTACGCTAGGAGTTTGTCCATTACCTAATACACCAACTGGGTCTGCGGCTTGATTAGCTGCTATAACTCTTAAATCTGGCCAATAATGTAATAAATTATTTTGCTTTTCACCTACAAATTCTTCACCTCCAGCTTGTGGCGATAATTGATCTGGTTGGTTAAAGTCATAAAGTATAGGACCTTGAGGCCATCCAGTCGCTTCATTTTGTCCACTAGCTGAATTTTGATATGGAATATAACTATTATATCCAAACACGATTTCAAGTGGTCCACAACCTTCACATATACCTAAAGAAGATGTTTGACCTTGAGGGAAGCTTGGATCCCAAAATGGAAAATTTGGTATATTCCACAATGGAGCTACTTGTCTTGCAGGATTACCAGTTAACGCCCATTGGCTATAATTAGTCATCCAAGGCACCTGATTATAAGGAGAGTTAAGAGTATATTCCTGGGTTAAAGGATCATAACCAGTTCTAGTAAAATCTCCAGTTGAGACATATGCTGAAACTTGATACATCCTTTGTATAGTAAATTTTATTTCATCTCCGGCTAATTCAACGCCAGGAAAAGGATCGTTTGGATCTGATCCATATGCTCCATTTTTAGCTTGAAAATCTTTAGTTATATTCACTGATATATTAGCGTTGTTCAAGCACGGTTCTGTAGTATTAGTAGTAGTATCAAGGTTTTGACTAGGAGGATTTATAGAAATAACATTGTTACCCAATGATATTACACTACCAGGACAATCTACTTTATCAATAGCAGTCCAATGACCAGTGGCTGTTTTACTATTACTACCTGTTCCAAAATAACCAGGAGGAGAAACATCTGTTATATTACCAACAGCAGTTACCATTAAAGCTGTTTTAGTATCCCAACTTCCAATTGCTCCAGCATTAGTACCTTGCATTGTACTTATTTGTGTTTGATCAATATTAACAGGAAAACCGCAATATGAACCTCTATTTTCAATAGAACCACCAAAAGAACTGAAAAGAGGATTTGTACCATCGTAAAAAGGTTGTAAAGGCCCAACACTTCTACTACTTTCTGTAGTTAAAACAGCTTTACCAGCAAATACTTGATCTTTAGCTGCTGTCCAATTTATATTAGATCTAGGTACAGGAAATGCGTTGTATATATAACCTTCTCTTTGAACTGGTATAGACACAGGAGGATTACTTGTACCAGAACCTGGCGTATAATTTATAGTAAAATTAAAATAATAATAATTTTTTGATTGATCTTCGTGGTGTATTTGACCTGGATTAGCTGAAGAATATGGTGTAGTCCTTATTTGGTATTCACCAGTTCCCGCACCTTGTTCCTCTAACTGAAAAGAGTTAGTTACGTCTGTTTGATCTCCTCTTATAACCGAGTCTAATGTTATCGAAGCTACTGGTCCTAAGCCTTGTCCATCAGCGTTAGATGCTTCAAAAGTGTTTGATATATAACTTTCATAAGGATCTGCTTCACTCCACGAAATATCAGTAAAAGTAAGTCCTACAGGAAGTGTATTATCGTCAAACGTAATATTTTTATTTAACTCCTTTATTAAACCAGAAGTAGTTGTTTCCCAAAATATGTCTAATAACGATGTTACTGGTTCTGTTTCATAGATAGCTAATGAAGCTGAGTAGCCCAACCACGCGTCATTGCAGTCATCGTTAACAGCTTTTATAGTTCCAAATTGCTTTTTAGTTTCTATTCTAGCTATCAAAGGATTAGTAGAAGCTTTATAGAATTGTATAGGCAGTATAGGATCGACAGGATTTGTTTTTAAATCGCCTAAACCTAAGCTTTCCATACTTCCTATTTCTACAGCTATGTCCCAGTTAGTCTCAGGGTCATATTGTTTACTTTGTAAGGTTTGTTGTTGAGCTGATTGATCAAACCAAGTAGTAACTCTACCAAACAACCTAACAGAAGATCTAAATTTATTAGCTAAAGGTCCAACGTCATTTAAATCTTTTGGCAATTTGTTTATATTATCTCCAAATAAAACTATATGAGACGTGTTAGATCTTTGTCCTTTAGGATATAAAAGCTCAGGCGTTGCTTCAGTAGTTATGGTATTATTAGGGTCAACAGGATCTGTTTCAGTACTAGCATCTACACCTATAACATCACATGGATATCCAGCTAAAGCTCCAGGTAAATATATATTGTAATATTCTTGTTCTGTTTGTTTTATTACAAACTTATAACTATGCCAACCTAACCTATTGTCTATTGTAGTTTGCACAAAACCTCTTATTTCTTGACCGCCTACTATATTACAAGGAGGAGGAGGAGATGCAGAATTAGATAAATCACCTATAAATAACTGTCCTTGACTCCAACCATTAGAAGAATATAGTATAACTACATTTATAACATTACCTAGTTTATCTACTGAGAACTCAACTGTAGCAGTTGGTGGAACACCACCACCTTTGACTTGCCCTTCAATTACAACTGTATAAGGTCCACACGGAACATTGCCTGGAAATATAGGATTAAGCACAGTGCTAGTAAGACTAGCTACTGAACCATCAGCTTCGCTATATATGCCTGGATAACCATCTTGTGTTTTTAACTCTGGTATAATACTCCAAAATATAGCATTAATTTGATCTCCAGGCCAAGTATAAGGATCAACAGGAGCGTTGACATTTACAGGTGGTGCACTAGGACCAGGCCATGCTGGATATTTATCTAATAATATATTGTCTTCTGTTGAAGAGTATCTATGATAAAAAGTTGAAGCAACATAAGAAGCTATTGTAGTGTCTATAACATTTGAAAGAATAACGTTAGATTGTCTTCCATACCTATCTGATAATACTAACCCTACTTGGTAATTTCTATTTTGTTTTAAAGTGTGATTTTGATACTCTTTTCTAACATAGTTGTTTGGATCATTTTTAGCTAATGTTGATGATGTAGATGTTGGTAGACTTACTTTGTCGTTTACTTGAACGCTATAATTCAAACCGTCAGGTGATGAATGTTTATCAATAAAATTACCATATATAATTCTATTTCCTGAACTAGCCTGTGCTAACGCTCTGACAGGTACTACATCTGACACTCTAGTAGTTTGCTGCGGTGATAAGGTTTTCCAAGGTTTTCTACTTTGATAATCATACTGCAAATAGTCTTGTGAAATATTTTCAATATTATTAAAATCACCTTCTGTTAAAGTGTCTATTATAGTTGTTTTATTAGAATTAGCTTCTTTATATAGTATATCAATTTCTATTATTTTCAATACACTTTTTACATTTTCCCAACCTATTTTATCTGTATAGTTTCCTTTAGTAGGAGAAGGTATGTTTAGGTTTATATTATTAACTTTATTTTCCATGAATCTAACAACTGTAGAATCATATGCTTCACTTTCTTGACCAACCAATTTTATTCGGTTAGTGTTGTCTCCTACTTCCGCATCAGTACCTATGAAGTATCCGTCTTGCTTAGGTATAAACGCTATTTGAGTAAAAGGAGCAGATAAAGAGTACTCACCATCTTCAAATTTAAATCTATAACTAAATCTAGCAAACTTGTCTTGTAAGAAAGTAGGGTCACCAGCCCACGTTTCATTGTAATCTGGATTTTGTCTTTGAAAATATATAATATCACCTTCTTCAATATCCTCCGTATAAGCACCATTTACTTTAACAGTTGTGGTTGCCGCGACACCAACCCCCTGAATACTTACTGTTTGAACAACAGATTGGGCTTTGTTTGGCGTTATTTTTTTACCACTTACTAGATCACCATTTTGTAAACTAGTAGCTGGTGTATTAGGCATAATGTTAGTATAAGAACCTATTACAGTTATCTCTTGATTTGCCACGTCAACAGAGTCTACCTTAGCCGCCGCATGTATAGGTAAATATCTGCTAACTTTATCTTTCATTGAAGAATTAAATTTGCTGTTTGGACTTGACGTTGGATCTAAAAGTATTATAGGATCATAAGGATAATACTTAGCTACAGATATTTGATCTTCATCTGTGTAATAGCCAGGTTGGGCTAAATTTATATTTATTTTTCTAGGTTGGTTTCTATTATCAGTAAAAAACAATAAGTCTTCTATTAAATCTACGCCATGTATTGGATGTGACTTGGAAAAGTTTAAAAAATCTCCTTCAACTAAAATTTTAGCTTGGTTTAAAGCTACATTATAGGAAACTATATAGCAATCTACACCTGTACCTACGCAACTGTTTTGTAAAGAATCAAAAGAAGAATCATAATATTCTGTAAGAAATAAAAACAAAGTGTCTAATGTGTCTGACTCTAAATGACCTATTATCTCTAGTTTATCATTTGTAAAACCAAAATCTGTCAAAAAAGTATTACCTAATACATTTTCTAATGCTCCAGCATCTTCTGACTCTGACTTGCTTATTTGAACGTTTAAAGCATCTCTATATTGCCCGTTAGGTAATAATCTGCCATCCAAGTCTTGATTCATTTTAGACTGGATGAAAGTATTTTTAATTTCTGGCATAATTTAATATTTAATATTTAATCCATTTAGACTTGCCACGCATTATTTGTACAAATTCGTCAAGCTTTATATTAGATAATCTTATTTTAGCATTTCTCAATTGTGCTCTTCTATCTTTTTTAAACCTTTGGATAATATGTTCTGGCATGTTTCTGGTAGTAGACAATATACTGTAAGCAATATGCATGTATAAAGCTTCTTCAGCTAGCTTAGGTACTTTAGTATCTTCTTCATAAGCTAACCCGTCAGATATATATTCAAAAAGTATTAATTTACCACTTAAATCGCTGCTAAAACTAAACTTACCTTCTCTTTTATTTATAGTAAACCAACCATTGCTTTGTGTTAGCTCTGGTTCTAGTCCATATCTTTGACCTAATAGCCCAACTTCTATATTAGAAACTATACTTCTACCTATACCTGTTTCAAAAACTGGATCTAAAGCTATAGAACTATCTTTAGGTAGATTTGACCATCTTTCCTCAGTCATGGAGGTGCTTTCTAAATTTTCTCCATCGCTATCTTGTATAGGAATACCATTGCCAGATGAAGGAAAATTAAATCCAAAAGGATTGTTTGTTATATTAGTATCTTGTATAGGAGTTTCAGTAGGGTTACTCGTAAGAGTTGTAGGATATATTATATGCTTTACACCTGCATCATCTATCCATGACATATTTACGTAATTAACATAATCTTGAGGCATTATAATAGATAGACTAGGAGGTATTGTTAATTCTTGTGATTTAACAGATCTTAACGTATCATAAGAAAACTCTTGTAAACCTCTTTTAGCATGAAATAAGACATCTGATCTTTTAGCTTTTGGCACTATTTTATCACTTCCAACATAAGCCATCATAAAGTTGTTAACTACATCAAATATAGATATATATTGATAGTCTCCATAATTAGGAGCTCCATCTACCAAGTCCGATTTTAACTTAACTCTAACATAATAGCCATCAGGTATAGCATCGGCATTTGCAAATGTTATAGCACTATATGGTGTTACATTAGAGAATTTAGATATACTATAAGAACCACCTGTTCCGCCACCAGAAATAGGATTACCATTCCACAAATTCCAAGCCTGTAGCCCATCTATACTCCACTCTAGTACAAAGTTATTTAAATTGTAATTTGGATCAGTAGGATCCCAAGAAGTAGTAGAACTTAAAGATAAAACCTCATTAAAAGTAAACACCATAGTATCTATAATGCCTGCTGTAGAACTAGCTATATTACTTTGTGTACCAACATAGTACTGTTCATTGGTTTCATTTATTAAACCACCATTAGGAGAATTAGCCATAATTTATTATTGTTGTTGTGAAACGTCTATTTGTTGAGCCTCTGCAGCCGCTGCTTGTATTATTTGATTATCCCTAATAACAACTCCAGCATACATTAATATTTTTAATATTACCTCTATTTGCTCAGTATCATCTATTTCAAAATTAACTGAACCTGTGTTTGGAATAAAAGGACCAACATTGTTTGGCGACTTATCCCACACGTATTGTCCTTTTGAACCTATAGAATATGCCCAAATAACATCTTTTGGTTTTCTAATATATGATATAGACACGTGCTGAGTTATATCCTCTGGTTTTACAAAAACCTTGATACAGTCCTCACACACATTTACTATGCCAGCGCTACCCTCTTGGATATACATAGGATAGTTTTTTGTTGGCCTAGTTAATTTAGACATATATAGTCTTAAAAACTCTCCTCTATTAGTCATTTGAAGCTCTTGTTCGTTTTTATACATTATAGTGCCTATTCTATGTACGTCTTCAGGTAGATAGAAAAAAGGATTGCTAAGTGATCCGGCTGGATTACCTGTATAATATGTAGCATCACCGTATGTTTTAAATATAGATATTTTTTCTTCTAAATTATCTACTCTATCTGCATACTCGTCTTGAAAACCAGGTTTTCTTAGTGCTATATTTAAGTCTTCAAAGTATTTTTCAAATATAGACAATTGTACTTGAGTAGCTATCTTATTAAACTCATTAGGTGTTATGTAACCTCTTTGTTCTTTGTTAAGTATTAACAAGACAGTCTGATATACAGTATTTACGTTTATAGCCATTTAAATATTTTTAAAAAAAAAGGTGGCGGTAAGCCACCCTTTATTATTATTACATGTTAAATATTACTTTAACTTCTTTTCGATAGATTTAAAAACTTCTACTCCTTCATCCGTTTTTAAATAAACAGCAAAAGCTGAATATGGATTTTCTTCAAAAGGAACTGTCATTAATTTTTTACCATTACTAGCCCAAGCAAAAGTTCTTTGATCTTGAGATAGTTTAATGATTTTAGCTTCTGTTGCTTTAACAGCTAAGTTTCTTAACTCCACATTTTCATCATTAACTAAATTTAAAAATAGATAAGGATTTCTTTTAGCAAAAAGTACTATATCTCTTTTAATTTCATTAGAACTCATCTCAGAAACTCTAGAACCAATTTCAGTTCTTAATATAGCTTCAGCATGTTCTACATTTAGTTGTCTACAAGATTTTTGTGCTTCAAACTCAGCATCTAAATAATCTAAATCATTATTAGCATCTTCTATAACGTCAAGTTCTTTGTACTTGCCATTTTTTAAAGGATGATATATACTTAAAAGTTTCTGTAGTGCTTGATTCTCTTTTGGTACACTTAATGTGCCGTTTTGAAAAACTACATGCTCTAACGTTGCCATACCTTTTTGTTCATCAACAAAAGGACTGTTTTGATTAGAAGCATATCTTAGCTCTCTTTGAGTATTGGTTGACTTATCAAACCAAAGCAAAGGAAATCTTCTACTATGTTTAGATGTTAACGTATATGTTAAGGGACTATAATCATTAGTTAAGTAATAATTTCTATCTTTTATTTCCCATTCTATTTTTTTTTCCATAATATAATATAATATAATTTTTATTTTTTTATTTTTTTAATTACTCGCCACAGTTATTATTAGCTAACTCTCCAGCTTGTTCAGCTTCATTAAGAGCATCTGCAGCTTCCTCAGCATTTTTTTCTGCTGCGGCTAGTGCATTTTCTGCGTCTTTAGCAGCAGCTTTTGCACTTGCAAGGTTAGCTTGAGCATTTGCTAAGTCTTGAGTTGCTTGGGCTAAATCTGGGCATGGTGGCACTGTAGAAATACAATCATTGTATTTTTGTTGTGCTTCCGTCACCTGAACCTCTGCCGCCTCAACGTTTTGCTTAGCGGTATCAAGATTTGAAGTGGCAATTGCAATAGCATCTACAGCTTCGGCTAACGCATCTTTTTTGGCATCTACATTAGCATCAGCAAGATTAGAATTGTAGTTCATTGATTTAAATCTCACGCACTGTTCTTGTTGGCACTTTCCAACTACTTCAATAGTTTTTTCAATTGCAGCAGTTTCAGTAGCAAAACTTTCGTTTAAAACGCCGCCACAATAGAAAACTGTATTGTAATTTCCAGAAAATTTATTATCTACTTTCACGTAATCAACACCTTCCGCTATTTTATATATAGCATATTCATTTTCTAATTTACTAAAATAAGATAATTGATTTCCTTTATTAAAAGTTTCTGTTAATTCACTATTAACATTATTTTGCCAATATTTTTTCAAAGATCCAACACTTGCTGTATCTTGAAAAGGTTGACTTAAATAATATTCAAATACAGAGTCATCGTTGTTTAAAAAATCAATTAAACTATTTAAGGTTTTTTCTCTTGAAGAACTATATAAAGCTTGTGGTACTTCTTTATCTCCTGTTAGCACATCAAAATAACTTTTAAATTCCTCAGTAAAACCTGGCACAGTATCTTTTGTATCATTGTAAAATGATAGCAATGCTGTATTAAACACTAATTGACTTTCAAATAGTAAATTAGCATATATAGTGCCGTAGGTGCCGTCAGCCATTTTAAAAGTTTGACCTACAAAAGTAGAATCTCCAAATGATTTTTCAAAAGAAACAATACTAGAAGGTAAAGATATATCAATGCTAGCACCTTCAAAGGGTTTGCCAGCGTCTCTATATGGATTTAATGTATTAATTTTTATTATCTTCATTTTTATTTATTTAAAAATCCCCCTAATTAAAGGGGGATTATTTATTTTTATTGTTCCTATTATGGTGCTGGGGTGATTGTAACAGACTCAAATAATGAGCACATATGTTTTCTATCTCCACCAAACTTATCAAAACAACTAACACCGTTATTACTTACAGCTAATGCTATATTTCTAATGTTTTCGTTTGGGTCTTGAGGAAATTGTCCACATTTTATTATTACTCCACCTGGTCCTTTGAACTCTTGAGGAGCTCCAGGATCACCACAGCTTTGATAAGCCTGGATAGCAGACTGAGAAAGTTGTTCTGCATCATCTAACTGTCGATCTCTACATTTACCTATCGATTCTGCAGTTCTCATGTCCATGAAATATATCCACTCTTTATAAGTTGCGGATCCATTTTTTATAGCGGCATCAAACGCTGTTGACCAAGCTTCAGCCATCTCTGCGTTAACAATTTCAGTTTGGCTAACTCCTAATCTATTAGCAACCTCATTAGAACCCACTTCATGAGATTTGTCCCAATTATCTTGAGTGCCTAAATCCGGTTTTGCAATTGTAACTGTTTCAACATCTGTGCCTAACTCATCTTTAACCTTAACCTGTATTTGGTTTGCGTTTGTTCCTGCGTTAAATGATACAACTTCATAAGAATATCCATCTTTTAAGACGTAATATACAGGACCACCACTTACTAATTCTATTTTTATAGTATTCATAATTTATTTTTTTTTAAAGGTTTATAAATTACGCATCTACAAATAACACGAAATTGTTAGCAGCCTGTACACATAGACATCTTTCAGAAAGATAATGAACTTCCATAGCATCAAGAGATGAAGTATAAGCTCCACCTACTGAACCAGTAATCCATGATTTCATTCTTCTGTCATCTGTTTCAGAAGCTCTATATCTTACGTGTAAGAAAGGTCTTCTTATATTTGATCCTAACATTTGATCATATACAGTTGATGTACCTGCAGGTATTAAAACACCTTTAATATTATCAACCATACCTCTTGTAGAAGCGTCGTTTAAGTATTTCCAGTCAGTTTTGTAGAAATCATAAGAACCTCTTCTGAAACCAGAAAATCCAAAGTTAAGTGCCATTTCAGCTTCGTTGTCAAAAAGACCATAAGAAGCAGCGCTTGTGTTGTTATAACCACCACCAGCTTGAGCAGCAATCATATCATCAAAATCTAGAGCAGTAGCTCTGTCCAAGAACAACATGTTTTCTTCGATAGCACCTTGTAAATCTAATTGTGCAAGAATTTGATCGAAGTCACCAAGTGCACCAGCACCAGGGTTAGCAGCACCAGCAAAACCAGCATATACATTACCTCTATCATTGATAGCAGCAAACATACCTTGTGTTCCTGAGCCAGCAGTTGAACCACCATTAGTAGCAACACCAGATCCAGCAGCAGCAATTTCACCTTCAACCATCGCCATCTCTAAATAATCTTCATATCTAAGTCTAGTTTCAGACTCAGCTTTCATATACCATAAGAATCCAGATGTTCCATCTTCTGTAGCAACTTCAACCCAACCAATTTGAGCAGTATCAGAACCATTAACTTCGTACTTATCTTTAATAATGATTGGTTTATTACTAAATTGAGTAAAGTTTGGAGTAACTGATCCATCCATGCCTAATGTTCCTTTAGCAAAATCAGAACCATATACAAATAGTTTTAATCCAGTAGGACTCATTGCAGCAAAGTTTGCAGTAGTATAACTTACACCGTCAAAACTTAATAATCCTGGATTACCTGGATTTGGAGCTGTAACAACTAAACCTTTTAAAGTTAATTTTGTTGCTGGATCATAAACTACAAATGTTTGATTAACTCTAATAGCTAGTTCATTTCCTGGATCTACAACTATTGTAAAAGTACCAACTGCTCCAGCATTTGATAAAGAAACATTGTCATATCCTAGGTGTAATCTATTTTGTTCAGACCAAATTACTTGATCAGATGTCATAGGCATTTCTGCGCCTACCATTCTTAAAAATCCTGATAACGTTCTGTTACCAAATCTTTCTACCTCTTGCTCATAGAGCTCAGGTAGATATTGTTGTGCGAAATCAGCGAAATCAGCACCGTTTTTGTCAGTCCACTGTAAATAATTACTAGTTAATATAGACTGGTCTTGAGTAGGCAGTAAACCTGGTCCTACTTCTGTAAAATTTCCTAAGGCCATTTTATCTTCGTTTTTGTTTGTTAATTTTTAGTTTAGAACTATCCATGCCTTGAACTGCTTTTACTTTAAATCCATTCATATAAATATCGTCAGGAGTTTTTGTTTGCCTAACATCTGAATTTATATTTTTTGAATTAGCAATAACATCTCTAGTAGCGTCAGCTTTGCCTTGCTCGTAAAAATGATTTGCAATAGTATCTGCATTTCTAGCAGCATACATAGCTTTATGATAACCTTTATAATCTACAACTTCTCCTTTTTCGTTTAAGAACTTCTTAAGCACATTTGAAATATCAGATTGGGCTTCAGCAACGTCATTAGGATTTGAAACAGAATATCTAAATTTTTTTTCTCCTAAATCGAAATCAAAACCTTTGAATTCATCAGAGAACATTTTATTAGTAGTATTCTTAAAATCCTCATGTTGCTTTTTAGCTATTTCCTGTTCTTTTTTGTGGCGGTTAAAAAACTCACTTGCTTTGGACATTTCATTGTTTACGGTAGGCCTCAACTTGATTTCTTCGTAATATTTTGATTTTAAGTCTTCCAGAAAGTTTTTTGCTTTTGCAACCTCCTCTTTTTTTGCGAGTTTTTTACGACGCTGGTCTCGCTCTTCGTCGTAGTCTTCATCCACTTTAAAGTTTTCCTCCATGATGAAATCAATTTCAGAATTATCTAAATGTGGTTTAGTATTTTTATAATATTCTTTTAATAAAGCATCTTCGTTTAAATTACTATAATCAGCATTTAATCTAACATAATCATTTAAATCTCCACCTGTTTCTTTCATAAATGAAACTAGTTTTTCAACATTTTCAGGTAGATTTAACGTCGGTTCTTTAATAGTTTCTTCAATAATCTCTTTTTTTATTTCTTCTTCTTTTTTTATTTCAGAAATAACTGTTACATCTTCTTTTAACTCTTCCTTTGTATCGATCTTTTTTTCAGTTTGCTGAACTTCTGACTCGGGTACTTTAACTTCTTGAATATTTTCGGTAGGTTTTTCTTTAGATACAACCACTGCGCTTGGCTCTGTATTGGCATCTTCTTCCTTTTTAAATTCTATTTTAGGTGTTTCTATTTTTTTACTGGCTAACTTTTTTGGTCTTCCAGGTTTTTTCTTCATCTTAAATTCACCTTCTTGTTTTACTTCTTCTTTTTTTTCTTCCATGATATGATATTATATAATTATTATAGAGATTAAACCATAGGTGGCGATATAGGTTGCTCAGGTGTTTGTGGCACTTGAGACTGTATTTCAGCCTCTAACGGCTCTCCATTTGGTTGGCTATTAAAGTCAGTAGGTAATAAACCATCTTGTCTTTGTTGTATCATTGCGCTTTGCTGTGTAGCTTGTAATTTTGTTCTTTGATCTTTTCTATCTTCTATAAACTGTTCTCTAGTAGTTATTTCTTTTAAGTCCATTTGCTTTAACTGCATATCAAACTGAAACTTTTGCTCTGCAATAGCCATATCATTTTGCATTTCAGCTTGCATTTGCTGTATTTTAAATTGAGATTTACCTTGTTCAACTTGAAGTTCTGTTTGAGCCATAGCTTCTCTTTTTTGAACTTCATACATTGCTGCTTTCTCAGCTGATTCAGCATTTGCCTTAGCTTGTGACTGTATCATTTTTTGTTGCTGAGCTTGATCTTCTCTAGCTTTTTGTTTACGTTTTAATTTTAATAGTTGATTAGCTAGTTTTAAATTATTTACCTGTCTAATATCAATGGCATCTTCCAAGTTTATTTGACCAGCTTTCATAGCTATTTGTATGTTTTGCTCTAAAACTTGTTTTTCTTCCTCATCAGGTTCTAGTTCTAAAAATATACCAAAATCATACAAATGAAGTTCTTTCATTTCTTCTAAAGTAGCTACATTATATAAACTTATACTATTTACTAAAGCTTCATTAGTTAACTCAAATTCTAATGAATCAGCTATTCTTAAAGCGATGTTTTCACATGATCTAAGGGTAAGATACAAACCTGCGTCTAATATATGCCTAGTAGCTACATTAGACTGCGCTACAGCTAGTTTCTGTAAACCTAGCAAAGCATCTTTATCGGGGTTGCTACCATCTCTAGCTTCATTAAGTCCAGTTACATCTCTTATCATTTGTAAGTAATATTGATATGTTTGAATAAGACTTTGTATCTTAGCCATACCATTATTACTGTTAAGTTCTTGAATAGGTATTTTACCTGGATTCATATCCCCATCTTGAGTCATAGATCTTCCTACAATAGAACCTGTCTGAAAATACATGTTTAAAGCTTCCTTAGGGTTATAACTTGTTCCGCTGCCTAAGTCAACTTCAGCTAACCCATCAACATCTAAATAAACACCATCAGGTACAATGCGAGATAATACTTGTTGCAGTTTTAATGATGTTAATTGAATCATGTCAGCAAAAGTTATCATTCTTTCAACTAATGAAGTTATGCGACCTTTATATAAGTCTGGCGCGCATAAAACATAATTCATATTAACTTTTGTTAAATTTGATTTTGGCCTTGTCATATTGCTAGCAACCTCCCACTTTAACATTATAGGATGTCCTAATATTTTTGCTCCATGATATAAAACCTCAATAGACCTGCTAACTCTTTCAAAACCATCATTAGGGGGTGGAGCAAATGTATCAGGTTTTTCAAGTGCTTTTTCTAAGCCATTTGGAGTTTTCTTTATTTTAAAAACTTGATCAGCATATGTCTTATACTCAAAATATAAAACCTGAACCGTATCATCATCTCTATTTCCTCTATAATTTCTTCTATAATTAGTATTACCTGGATATTTCTGAATTTGCTTTAATTCTTCATTATCTAGATTAGGAAACTCTTTCTTTAACTCTGGTAGACTTATATTTTTAACTTCTCCTACATAATATATATCTTCAAAATTAGGATCATCTGTGTAAGAATACACAACGTTAGCTGGATCTACGTAATCTACTGTTATGCCATTAGCTTTGTTCCAGTTGGTCTTAACTACACCTATTCCTAATTCTACTAAATCTTTATAAAATCTTCTTTTAGTTAATTCAAATTTATTTCTATCTAAAGTGTTATTTATAGCTTCTTCTTCTGCTATCTCAATAGATTGCTTATAATCTAGTTGTAAATGTATTTCTAATTCTTCTTCATTTTGCGGTACGTTTTCTTGGTCTTTCACCTCAGAAATATCCATACCCATTTGCTGTTTTACTTGCTCTATGAAGTTTCTTGTAACTATATTCTTATGTAGCTTTGTAGCATAATCAGTTCTCTTTTTTTGCGAAGCAGGATCTTGAGCATAAGCTTTTATATCATATATTTTTTCAGACATACCATTAACTACTATGTCTACAAACTTAGGTATAACAGGCACTGGAGTCCAATCTAAGTTTAAATAAGATAAATCACCGTTTATAGATAATTCGTCTTTGTATTTTTGTATAGACTGCTCTCCTCTAGCGTAAAGCCTTCTTCTATGAAAAACGTTATAATTATTTGAATATCTTGCACCTCCAACTCCAGAAGCCCACCACTCACCTTCTATAGCTCTCCCCACAGCCATACCGTAGTCCAATGACATTTTTTCTTCTTGAGGTACAACTTGGTCAGGAAAAGAACTTTGTGTATTAGTATAAATCATTTATTAAAGTATTTTTGAGAGTGATCCATCATTATTATATTTTTTAAATCCTAAGTCAATTTTTTTCGTAGTTCTTGAAGCCGTTGGTTTGTATTTATTTTTGTTGCAAGCCATAATAGCTAAACCAGAGCTTATTGATGCATCATGTTTTGTTCTGTTGTTTATATCAAAGTTAGCCCAATCTTCTAAAGTCTCTTGGTGGTACATATCTCCGTAACAATCATCTAAAAACCCTACGTAAGAATCTATATACGCTTCTATAGCCGCGGCATGAGCTTGTTTAATATCTTCACTTGAATTAGGTATTCCACCTATTTCTTTTTCTGTCACTGATAGCTTGTTCCAAACTTTGTCAGGTCTATTAATGCTAAAGTGTCTATAACCTCTTCTCTTGAGATAATATAACAATCTTGGCTTATTGTTTTCAGCAAGTATTGGCATGCTGTAAAAATGACACGCCATCAATACATCTTCAAAAAATATTTCAGCTGTTTGTGGTCTAGCTATATATTCTAAAAAAAAGTGATTAGGAGGAGCGTCTTCCATTGAAAACTTAGTTAGTCCGTGAAGTGATCCATTAGACCCTTTACCGTCGACAGTACCACTAATATCATAAGAGTCACAACCAAATGCTCCGATATGATCATTTGCAGGGTATTTGATTCCATTTTTTATAATTACTTGATTTTGAAGATTTTTAGGTGGAATCCAACTAATTTTAAATCTTCCATTGTTGCTTGGCATGAAAATAACTTTAGTATCAGGAATTCCATTTTCCCATTGAAAACCGCCTTGTGAAACATTGGCTTTGTTGTTTAGCTCTTCGTTATAATCTATTTGTTCGTATAATTTTGTTAAATTAAATAAACTAGATTTAGTCTCATCTCTAAAAGCGTGTTTTTCAGTTCTTGGAAACTGTCTATAATATTCATTTAAACTATCTTGATCGCTTTTTAAACCATCAACCTCATTTTCCCAATGTTCTATTACTCCAATTGTAATTGGGAGATTGTCAATTCCGATTGTTTTATTTTTTGGCGTAGTGAATACAGGTAATCCAAAAGTATCCATGAATCCTTCGTAGTTCCATTCCATAGGGATGAAAAGAGAATAGAGGCCAGAACTTGTTTGTCCGTTTCTATTTCTTGTTGTAACGTCTGAATTGTAATAGAGTTTTTTGAAGTTGTTTCCACCTTTATCTAATGCGTTTGAAGTTGAGCCCATCATACATTTACCTACGATTCTTCGTCCTAGTCTTAATGTAGTTTTTGTAACTCTCCAGTTATTTAATATATTATCAGGTCTTTCCCATTTACCACTTTCATCATGAGCTAATATCTTTAACTTTTCACCATCGTAAGAGTTATCTCCTGTATTCTTCCAATCTATTGTTGTATCTAATCCTTCTAG